>ENA-OPAL01000836-OPAL01000836.1-human-gut-metagenome-genome-assembly--contig:-NODE-836-length-21349-cov-6.151122_pt1 | contig 21349 bp, 15 predicted proteins | sample MGYA00241057_ERZ501430 | MGnify/ENA primary metagenome ERZ501430 (study PRJEB25962, sample SAMEA2042506) | human gut metagenome | biome: human gut; feature: human-associated habitat; material: faeces...
GGTGGTGTGGCATCGGCGCTGCGTTGGATGTGGGTGGGGTGAGTTTTTTGCGATTTGTCGTGAGGGGATTGGGGGATAGAGGCTGTTTTGGATAGGGTGTGGTGTTTTTGTGTAATATTTAAATTTATTTTTGGAGGATTTTGGATTATAATTATGGAAAAAGATGGTTGGCCTGATTGGTTGACTGATTGACTGATTGACTGATTGACTGGTTGATTGATATCCGGAGTTTTGGTGACTGTTTTGTGGGACTTGAGAGAAGAGCTTCGGATGTGTGCTGATGGGACTTGAGAGATGAGCTTCGGATGTATGTTGATGAGGGGTGTGTGATGGGCTTCGGATGTGTGTTGATGTGGCTTGTGTGAGGGCTTCGGAGGTTTGTTGGTTTGGTTTTGAGGGTGGTCTTTTGGGGACTGCCTGGGTTTTGGAGGGGAGTGGAGTGTATGTGTGATTATGTGGTTTTGCCGCTTTTGAATTCGTCTTTTGAGCCTGGGAGGGCTCGGGAGGTTGTTGAGGGGTTTGTGGATGTGGATTTGAGGAATATTGCGCGGGCTGAGCTTTTTTATTTTACGGGGCAGGCGGAGGAGTGTTGTGAGATCACGAGGGGGTATCTGTCCAGCAGGGTTATTGAGCTGAAGCTTTCGGCGTGTATTTTGTATGGGTATTCTAATCTGTCGCTGGGGAATGTGGCGGCGGCTAAGCGGGGGATGGAGGGAATCCAGTCCTGTGTGAAGATTGCTATGAAGAAGAAGGTTCCTAAGGATGTTTATGCGTCCTGTCTTCTGGCGGGGTATGTGGGGGCGGTTTTGCTTCATCTGCCTACAGATGGGATGCCTGCTTTTGGGGAGTACAGCAGGATGCTTCCTGAGGGGCTGAGGCTTTTTGCCACGTATGTGATGGCGCACCATACTTATCTTAACGGGGAGATATGGAGTGCTTATGGGATGGGGAAGGCTGCTTTGTTTATGGCGGATAGGTCGTATCCGATCAGTATGACGTATATCCACTGTATGATGGCGGTGTGTGCGATCAACCGAAAGCATAAGCAGGAGGCACAGGAGGAGATGCTCCGGAGCTGGGAGCTGGCGAAGATGGATGGTTTTCTGGAGCCTTTTATTGAGCATCATGGGCTTTTGCGGGGGCTGATCGAGGCTTGTATCCGGAACCGGGATCCGGAGGCGTATCAGCGGATCACGGAGGGTGTGATTTCTTTCAGCAGGGGCTGGATGGCGCTTCATAATCCGGAAAACCGGAGAAAGGTTACGGGGGAGCTGTCGACGATGGAGTTTTCTATTGCCATGCTGGCAAGTGGGGGATGGACCAATAAGGAGATCGGAGAGCATCTGGGGATTTCCATTAATACTGTCAAGCATTACCTTACGGATATCTTTTGCAAGCTGAATGTCAAGAAGCGGGATGAGCTGAAAAAATTCATGTTAAAATAGTGACAGAGGCACTTTTTTTTGAAAAAACGGGCCTTACAAAACAACTGGTAGTGTTGTATAATAAATACCACAAATAGTCAGATTTTATTGGGAAATCAGACGAAAAGAACCAGTGAACGAGTAAGTTAAGAAGGAGGAGTTGAAGACTGATTCTCGATAGCATCTGATAATGTCAATATCCTTACCAAAAATGCCTGGTATATTGACACTACAATCACATAAGGGTAAAATACTGAAAAGGTGTAACCTGTTTACTCACCGGCTAAAAACATGAAGCTTTTTTAAGAGAAAGGAATATAAACAGAAGTAAAGTAATAAGAAATACAGTACACGTTAATGCACACATAGGAAAGCGGGAAAGGTATGAAAAAATTAAGGAATAATAAGATCAGAAAACTCCTGGCATTTATGGTGGCTTTGGCGTTGATGGTATCCTGTATGCCAAGTGCATATACGATCTCCGCGAGTGAGGCGTTCGGAGATGGAACGGAGGATATATTTACAGATGGCGAAATTACATCTGAACCAGCGGCCGAAGAATCGACACCGGATGTAAGCAGCGCTGACCAGGAGGAAACGGAACAGGCGCAGCAATCGACGCTTACATATGAAAATGATTCTGTTAAAGTAACAGCAGAGGCACTGGAGGACGGAGCTCTTCCGCAGAATACAGCATTGAAGGCTGACGGCGTAAACGAGAATTCATCCGTATCTTATGATACAGTTTCTCAGAAGCTTTCAGCAGCAGCTACAGACAAGGGCAGCAGCCTGAGAGGTTTTTTTGCGTATGATGTGTATTTTGCTGATGGCGACGGAAACAGAGTCGAGCCGAACGGCAGAGTCAGAGTAACTTTTGAGTACAAGACACCGGCAGCACCGGAGCTTACCGATGCAGCCAGCACGAGTGTAACCGTTGAGAAGCTTCATTATAACAGCAGTACCGGTGATACTGATGTTAACACCTTACAGGCCAACGAGGATCTGAAGGTTCTGAATGTCAACGAGGGCAAACAGATCCAGACACTTCAGGTTGAGACTGGCAACGCAGCTGTTTTTGCCGTTATGTGGGATTCTCCTGAGACAGCAGATGTCGAGGCGGAAGCTGTTTCCGGTAATGAGGACGAAGTGTCTATCGCATCAGAGGAGCTTACGGACGGAATGGATATTTCGGACGAGCCTGAGCAGGATGCAGCTGAGACACCGGCAGCAGAGAATCCGGAGGTAACTCCTGATGCAGAGCCTTCTGAGGCTCCGGCGGAGAATCCGGATGCTGAACCTACCGAAGCGCCGGCAGAGGATCCGGATGTGGTGGAAGAACCGGCAGAGGATATTGAGAGCCCGGATGAGGTTCCGGCAGCAGATGAGAATGGTGAGACAAGCCTGATCGAGGTTCTGGGAGACGATACGAATCTTCGTGTCAGCCCATCTATCGAGGCAGAGGTTCTGGCAACTGTAAACGCAGGAACACAGCTCACACTTCTGGATACCGTAACAGCAGAGGACGGAGCAACCTGGTACAAGGTTTCCTGGGAAGGAACCGAGGCTTACATAAGAAGTGATATGGCACAGGTTGTTGATAGCAGTGATGAGGCAGAAGAAGTCGAGGATGTGCAGGAAGAAGAAATTCAGCCTGAGATCACCAGATATGATTACACGAGTGACGAAGTCAACGTAAAAGTTACTCTTACCGATCCGGCAGACCTTCCGGACAACGCAGAGCTTTCCGTAACACCGGTAGAGCTCAGCCAGGAAGCCGAAGACCAGATCACCGAAGAAGCAATCAAAGAAAAGAAAGCCATCGAGAAAATCCATTCCTACGATATCAAATTCCTGGTGGACGGCGAAGAGGTTCAGCCAGGTGCTACAGTGAAGGTATCTGTATCTCTGAATGATGAGAAGAAGATCAAAGATGCGGATGTATATCACGTAGACGAGAATGATAACGTTGAAAATATGGATGGCAGCGTTGCCAAGAATGGTGATGTTGAGTTCGAGACGACGCATTTTTCTACTTATGTAATTGTGCAGAAAGGCGGAAAAGCAGTTGAAGTAACAATTCAGCATCTGAATGAGGCGGATGGTAAGGCGATTTATTCAGAGGATAAGAGAACAATCTTAGTTGGCGGAAAGATAAATGATTATACCAAGGCAAAGAACTGGGAGGTTTCAAAAGTAGAACTAAACGGTGATGAAGTTAATAAGGACGCAAAGATTGAAGTTGTACAGAATAGTACGATAAAAGTGTATTATAAACCAAAGCATAATGCTGACTTCCAGGGACCGACATCTTTCTATGATTATACAGTTAAGGCTGGTTATAAAGATGGGACATATTATTCATTTAATATGTTAGGAGATGATGTAAAATATGATGTTAATAATGTTAAGCAGAAAATAACATCAGGTACACAGGATCAAAATTATGATTCTTATAAATATGGTTTTACAGTTGATTCTGGTTATGATGCTGAAGAAGGCGGAAACAAAATTACAGCCACTGTAAATGGATATAATAGAAATGTCAGAAGGACAGAAGGGTTATTAAAAGAGGTAGAGAAAGATGGAACAGTAAAATTCAATTACCCCGAGCCAGGATTTTTTGTAGATGAAGATGCAACAGTCCCTAGTACTGAAACTTATTTAAGAAAAGTCATTAAGGAGTAAAAACTAGTTTTTGATCAGAACGGAGATTCTTATAAACTTACAAGAGTAATTAATAAGGAAGGAAATGAGCTTACAAAAGCAGGAAATGATTTCTTTCCATTGGATAATGTATCCAGAAATGAAGAGAGTGAAAATGTTAATCACAATTACTTTTTTGGAATGAGATATGACGTAACTTTTAAAATTGGAGATTACGTAGGTCCATTAAATTATACCTTTACAGGTGATGATGATTTATGGGTTGTTCTGGACGGAGATAAAATTGTAATTGATTTAGGTGGAATTCATGACGCATCTAAAAAGACAGTAGATTTATGGAAGGATATCGGTAAGAATCTGAGCAGTGAAGATAAAGAAAAAGAGCATACTCTGACTATTCTGTATATGGAACGAGGTGCGTATAAATCAAACTGCGAGATGGAATTTACCCTTCCTTCCGCGCGTATTTCTGAAGTTACGAATGTACCTACAACAGATCTTGTATTAAAAAAAGTAAATAAAAAACAGGAAGCGTTAAGTGGTGCTCGATTTACTCTTGTAAATTCAAAAACCCAAGAATCACAGAATGCTACATCAGTAGATGGAACAGGACGTGTTAATTTTACAAAGTTAAGACCTGGAACATATACATTAACAGAAGACGTTGCACCTAATGGTTATGAAGCATCGCATGAATCTTGGATTGTAAAGGTTACGTTATCTGATGATAATAAAGCAGTGGCGACTCTTTATAAAGCAGATGGCGAGACAAAGATAGAAAAAGATACAGCTGATTCGTTGTATCATATTATGAATTACACACAGGAGGAGATTATTGAAGCCAGTATGGATTACAGTAAGACTGCAACTGTAAACGACTGGGATGAGAGAACTTATGACATCAATATTACGGCAGCATCTACAAGTACAAGTACAATAACCACTACTGAAAAAGCAGTAGCGGATATTATGTTGGTATTGGATGTATCGGGTTCTATGAATGAAATAATAGAAACTACTGAAGATTATAGGTATGTTGCGGATAATACTGATGATGGAAGGAATAAGTTGGCTACAAGTAGAACTTATTATATGAAAATAAATGATTCGTACAAAGCCATGTCTTATAATGAAAGGAAGAAGAGATGGTATATTGGTTGGTATCAGGCGTCAGATTACTCCACTAATTATAAAATTTATACAAATCAAATCTCAAGATTAGACGCTCTAAAAAATTCTGTAGATCAGTTTATCACAGATACAGCGTCAAAGTCACCAGACAGTAAAATAGGAATAACAGCATTCAGTAGTACTCATAATTCACAGATAAATAACGGATCAACAAAAGGGCTGGTTTCTGCTGGAACTAATAAGAATGATTTAATAGCATTTGCTGATGCATTAAAGGCTGGTGGTGGTACAAAACCTGCGATTGGCTTAAATAAAGCAAAAAGTTTATTGGATAGTGCGAGTGATAATAATCCTAAATATGTAATTCTTTTTACAGACGGAGCACCTACAGGAGATCGAACAGATGATGCTTGGGATTCTGACGCAGTAAGTAAAGCAAATACAGCTGCGCAGGAGTTAAGAAATGCTGGTTATACCGTTTATACAATTGGATTTGCACTTGATTCCAAAGCACAGGCATTTCTTGCAGGTGGAACATATGGCAACACTACTTATCCAGGAATTGCATCTAAAAACTGTGCATTTAATGCTGAAAATGCAACACAGCTGGGAGACATATTCAAAGATATTCAGAATACGATTACTCAGGACATTTCCATTACAGGAGCAAAAATCACAGATATTATTGATCCTAGATTTGAACTTCTGAAGGATGATGGAACGTTATATACACAGGATGACTTGAATAAAGGTGTTGAAGTAAATGGCGGTATAGTATCTCTGGTCAACGGATGTTATCAGATCCAGTGGACAGATCAGACAATACCAAACAAGAAAAATGGCGAATGGAATAAAACAATTAAAGTAAAAGCCAAAGACAATTTCGTTGGTGGAAACAATGTTACAACCAACGTATCACCGGGATCAAAGATTCATACTGGATATGGTGATGTTGAGTTGCCACAGCCGACAGTTAATGTTAAAGTTAACTTAGTAGTCAAGGACAAAGACGTTTGGATCTACAAAGGTGATCCAGTACCGACGAATGGTGATATTCTGAACCAGCTATTTAGTGAATCAGAGACATCTTATTCAGAGGGTACAATAAGTGCCGCCGATGCGGAAGGCCATGTTACTTTGCAGTGGTTCAAGAAAGATAAGGATGGAAAGCGAACCGATATCAGTACAGAGGATATGGCAACAACCCTGGATGATGATACAGAGTATTATCTGGAAGTAACTTATAATCCGAATGAGACATCAACGGATAAGAGTAAAGCGAACACCACTACAGGTGATGGAAAATGGCATGTCGTAGAAGATGCTGAGAAGGCTTATAATCCAGATAATAACAAAAATCCATATGGTATTTATAAGATTCATGTCATCAAAGGTCAGATTCAGATTACAAAGAATGTAACAGAAATATCTGACACAGATAGAACGTTTACATTTAATGTGAATGCGAAGAATGGTCAGAATGGTCAGAATGTTTCAAACAGCCAGGTAAGTGTAACAGTTAAGGCTAATGAAAAAAGAGGAACATTTACGCTGCCGGATCTTCCAAGAGGAGAGTATACGGTAACAGAAGTCAATGCAGATGGATATTCCATTCAGGCATTCAACATTGTTACAGGTGACGGTCAGACAGATTGTGAAAGCGATAAATCAGATGCAGATAAATCACTTAAGTTTACACTTGGTAATAATGTTGGCGAAGCAAATGTTATTACAACAGATTACACGTATACATCTGGTGGTGTAAAAGGTGTTGCATCTTACACAAACGAAGCAGTAACCAGTCTGGATTTGAATAAAACAGATACAGATAATCATTCTTTAACAGGTGCTAAATTCAAATTAGAGATGAAAGATGGTGACACCTGGAAATCTCTTGAGAATGACATAGAAGTAAAGAATGGTACTTCAGAGATTGAACTGAATAATCTGAAGGCAGGTATCTACAAGCTGACAGAGACAACTGCTCCAAAAGGATATTCATTATTAGGCAGCAGTATTTACTTCAAAGTCGCAACAGGAAATGTAACGCTTGTTGACGAAAATGGCGAGCTGGCAGAGGCTAGTAATATGTGGTCACTGAATACGGAGAATAAAGTATTAACAATTAAAAACACAAAACTTTATTCCTTACCAGAATCCGGTGGACCGGGAACCTATGGATTTACAATCAGTGGTGTAGCGATTCTTGCAACTGCACTCCTGTTGTTTATAAATAATAAACGAAGGGAGGAAGAAGCAAAGAGATCGTAACACATTAATTGTAAATGGCCGATGAAGGGCGAAAAAGAAAAAAATGCAGAGAAAGAAAGGAGCAAACCTTATGAAAAATTTATTTAAAAAGATTGGTGCATTATTAGTGGCAGCGGTTATGGTACTGTCTATGTGCACAGCAGTATTTGCAGATGAACAGGAAACACCAGTAGCTAGTAAAGCTTCTCTTACAGTACAGGGATTAGTTTCGGGAGAGACAACTACGGTGGAAGTTTATAAAGTAGTTGAATGGGATGCTGCAAATAGTAGCTGGAAACTTGTAAATGATAAAATAGCTGGCATGGTAGATTTTAACACAAACCCAGTAACTTTTAATTGGGGGGAGCTTGCTAAGAATAAAAACATGCTTGTAAAAGTAAAAACAGAACAGGTTACAGATAGCACTGTTACATTCCAGGGACTTGAGATTGGTGCTTACTATGTTTATGCACAGTCTGAAAAAACAACTTACAACCCAATGGGCGAAGCTGTTTATGCATATGATGAAACAACTGGATTAATGAAACCAGCAGATAAAACAATTGATGCAAAGGGTTCAACATATACACTTACAAAAGCTTTTTCAGGCGAAAAAGGAAAAACAACATACCAGGTTGTAGAGCGTGGACAGGAAGTTCCATTTACTATTACAGCTACTTTCCCAAGTTATGATAAAGATGCAACGGATAGAGCATTCCAGATTACTGACGAACCTACAGGTATGAAAGTAACTGAAGTAACTGTAAAAGTTGGAGAGCAGACATTAGTAGCAGGCACTGATTATACATTAGTAAGCGTGAATGATGATGAGAATAAGACTGATGGTAGTGCAATAACATTACCAGCAGCAGAAAATCAGAAAGTACGAGTAAGATTTTCTCCTAACTACATTGGATCAAAGAATGAACATGCTGGTCAGACTGTAACAGTAGAAGTAAAGGCACAGATTACAGATGCTGATACTTTTGTAAACAAAGCGTCAAGTGACAAGGGAAACAATGTACCAGAAGAAAAGGGTAATTTAGGTTCTATTACAATCAACAAATACGATGAAAATTATGGTAAGGTAAACGTTACTAGTAAACTCTTAGCAGGTGCAGAGTTCAGTATTGCACAGAATGGAAATACAATTCAGTTTGTACATGTTGAGGAAAAAGACGGAAAGTCTATTTATAAAAAAGCAACTGAAGAAGAAATTGCAAATAAAGATATTACTAAAGTAACAAATATTGTAGCAAAAGATGGTGTAGTAGTAGCAAAAGGACTTGATGATGGAACATATCAGATTGTCGAGGAAAAAGCTCCAGCTGGATATTCTGTAGTGGAAGTACCAGATACAACAATTGCTAACGGAGATAATCCAGCGGTTACAGTAAATGTATCAGATACAAAACTTGGTCAGCTTCCACATACAGGTGGCATGGGAACATACCTCTTCACTATCATCGGTGTTGTAGTTATGGCTGGTGCTGCTGGTGCTTTCTTCATCAGCCGCAGAAAAGGATCTGAGGAGTAATCGTTTGATTGCCGGATCGATTCAATTCAAAAATTATTTATAAGCAACGACAAAGCAAGTATTAAAACAGAATAGTTTCTGATTATTCTGTTGAAAAAATCATTACCGCCCGGCCCCTTCGGGGGCCGGATGGTAATACAACAGTATGGAGAAACCTATGAGAAAGAATAAGAAGAAAAATTATATTGGACTTGGTTTGCTGTTTCTGATAGGGTTGTCCATACTGCTGTATCCAATGGTCAGTGATGCCTGGAACCGGTACAGGGACAGCCTGCTGATCAGTAATTATAGCAGCAGTGTTTCTTCGGATGATAATTCGGAGAAGATTGACAGCATGTGGAAGGCAGCACAGGAGTATAACGAACAGATCAAGCAGGAAAGTGTGCCGGATGCCTTTTCCGTGAGGGATGGCCAGACGGACAGTACATATGAGTCTCTTCTGAACCTGAATGGTGATGGAATGATGGGGTATGTGGAGATTCCTGTGATCGATGTGAGCATTCCAATCTATCATTACACGACAGATGAGTCTCTGGAGAAAGGTGCCGGTCATTTGTTCGGCAGCAGTCTTCCGGTTGGCGGCAAGAGTACCCATTGTATTTTGTCGGCACACAGAGGACTTCCAAGTGCGAAACTTTTTACAGATCTGAATCTTGTGGAAGAGGGAGATGTTTTTTACCTGCATGTGCTGGGTAAGACTCTTGCCTACGAGGTGGATCAGATTCTTACCGTTCTTCCGGAGCAGACAGAGTCTCTGGGTATCACGGATGGGGATGATTATGTAACGTTGGTTACGTGTACGCCTTATGCGGTGAATACGCACAGACTTCTGGTGAGGGGACACAGAGTTCCGATGAAGGCTGCGAAGGCGGTTCAGAAAACAGAGAAGAAGGTTACCGGAATCACCAATCCGACGCTTCCGATGCTTGCTCTCTGTGTTGTGATCGGAATTGTGATCGCGGTGATCCTGGTTGCCGGTATCAATTCTGTTCAGAACAAAAAACGACGCAGGAAATGATTTATGGCTAAAAAGAAAAAAAAGAAAAAGAGTAATGTTGTCCTGAACATTTTTATCGCCCTGGTGTTTCTGGCAGGTGCGGGTGTGTTCCTTTATCCTACGATCAGTGATATGTGGAACCAGTACCGTAACGCACAGCTGGTCAGTAAGTACGAGGAAGCGGTAACAGAGCTTTCGGACAATGACTATGACAGGCTGTGGAAAGAGGCGAAGGAGTATAATGCCGAGCATCCGGTGAATGCCATTGTAGATGCTTTTGAGGAAGAGGATACTTATGAGCTGAGTCATCCTTATGACAGAGTCCTGGATCCTAACGGTGACGGATTGATGGGCAGTATCGAGATCCCGAAGATCAAAGCAAAGCTGGCTATCTATCACGGACTGAGCAAGACCGTGCTGGAAAAGGGTGTGGGCCACGTGGAGGGCACCAGTCTTCCTATCGGAGGCAAGAGCACCCATGCGGTTCTGGCGGCGCATCGAGGTCTTCCTAACGCAAAGCTTTTTACAGATCTGGATCAGATGGAAAAGGGAGATATTTTTATCCTGCACATTCTTGGCAAGCATCTGGCCTACAAGGTGGATCAGATCAAGACGGTGCTTCCGGATGAGACCAGTGACCTGGATATTATCGAGGGTGAAGATCATGTGACTCTGATCACGTGTACCCCTTATGGAGTTAACACCCACAGGCTTCTTGTCCGGGGAGTGCGGACGAAATATGTGGTGGAAGATACAAAGAATGACGAAACGATACCGCAGAAGCTTGCTGTTGTGGATCCGAAGAGGGTTCTGGCCGGCGGCGCTGCAGTGCTTGTTGTTCTGATCCTGCTGATTTATCTGATCGTCCGTCATAGGGACAAAAAACGGAAAAAGAAGCAGCTTTCAGAAAGGAAAGAGGAGGCAGAGAGCGATGAAAAATAGAAGAAAGCAAGGGAAAATATTCCGGAGCCTTCTGGCTGTTCTGATGCTGACGGCTATGCTGGTCACGAGTGTTTTGCAGCCGGTTTTCGCCGGGGATTATGAAGCTGGAAAAACAGGTAATCTGACGTTGACGGTTCAGCAGGCGGATGAGGAGGGCAACCAGACTCCGTTGCCGAATGTAGGGCTGACAATCTATAAGGTTGGCAGTGTGAATTTTGATGGCAATGTGCATTTCGTGCTGGATGAGGCACTGGCTGCCGCAGCGATCGATTTTGATTCCATCACGACGGCTGACGGCTGGTATGAAGCAGCAGGGCAGCTGGCAGATATGATCAGCAGCGGAAGTGTGGATGTGTGGAGCAAGTTGGAGAAGTCTGATGCAGAGGGTAATATTACTGTTACCGATCTGGCTGAGGGTATGTACCTGGTGGTGCAGACAGATGGAAACAGTGATGTTAGTGGTGTTACGGTTTCACCGATGCTGATCTCCGTTCCTTTTGCAGATCAGGAGCAGGGATGGATGTACGATGTACAGGCTTATCCGAAGTCTGTAAGTAATCCGCCGAAGCATACACAGATCCAGGTTACGAAGAGGATCTATAATGTTGATGATAACGGGAATGTGATTCCTCTGGAAACGAAGGAGGATGTAACTTATAAGGTTGGCGTTTTTTCGGATCAGGAAGGTACGATCCCGTTCCGTGATGATTATTTACAGGATATCCATATCAATGGTGCTTCCAGTGGTACAGCTACATGGACGGATGTTCCGGATGGCACCTATTATGTATTTGAGCTGGATGAGGATGGAAAGCTTCTTCAGCAGAATACGGAGATCAAGGTGGATGATGAGAATCTTTACTACTACAATGTAACGAAGCCGAATGGTGAGAGTGAAGAGAAGTCCAATCAGGTTGTGATCGGTGGAGATAGTGGTGCTACTGAGGCAGTGGCTTATGTAAATAATTATTATACAAAGCTTCCCGATATATTCAGCCGTAACGGATATATCAACATTAAGAAGAATGTGATGATCGATGGTGTTGCTTCTACTGTGGATGATACGTTCTATGCTGGTTTGTTCTCCTCTGAGAGTAACGGTGAGCTGACGCTTAAGAAGGTAGTGACTCTGAAACAGAATGATAGTGTTCAGGTAATAGTGGATCTTCCAATGGATCAGGAGATCAACAGTGTTACTTATACTGTTCTGGAGACGGATAAGGATGGAAATCCGGTTGATGATGATACCTTTAAGTATACAGTTACCGGTCAGGGTGAGGTTACACTGAATAATGATAACCGATATACTGTAACAAAGGAGATCACCAACAGTCTTTCTTCCGAGCCGACACCGATTCCGACTGTTACACCTGGTGGAAATCATGGTGGAAATGATCGGATCACTCCGATCCCGAATAACGGCACAGCGGGCGGAACTGCTCCGAACGATACCAGCGGTACAGCAAGACGTTCTGTAAAGACCGGCGATGATACACCGATCGGCGTATGGGTTGGAATCCTTGCAGCAGCGATCATTGTTGGTGGTGGTGCAGCTTATGGAGTTAAGAGAAAGAAGAAAAAATAAATAACGGATCATTCTGAAGGATGATCGATGGAAGAACCGGGCGATGTGGATGCCCGGTTCTTTTTTTGGAATATTTACGTATTGGGGATGAAAAAGCAGCGGGTGATATTTTTTATCGAAAATTGCTCTTGACATTTTGGTATGATAAGTATATTGTATGTGTTGCAGTAAATTTCATAAAAGATAGCCTTTTATTCAGAGTGGTGGAGATACAAAGGATCTGTGAAGCCACGGCAACCCCGGATAACCCAGGAAGGTGCCAACCTGAGCGAGCAATCGAACAATAAGAGGATTGTTTACAGAATTTAAACAGTCCGATTGTACGGGCTGTTTTTTATGTGATTTATAACCGTTGTATAAGTACAAAAGGAGAAAAACATGGAGAAAATTTTATTTACTTCTGAATCTGTAACTGAAGGACATCCTGACAAAGTCTGCGACTCTATTTCTGACGCGATCCTTGACGCTATGATGGCACAGGACCCAATGAGCCGTGTTGCATGCGAGACAGCTACTACTACAGGTCTTGTACTTGTTATGGGTGAGATCACAACAAAGGCAAATGTTGATATCCAGAAGATCGTTCGTGATACGATCCGCGAGATCGGATATGACAATGCTGATTATGGTTTTGATGCAGATACCTGTGCAGTTATCACAGCTCTTGACAAACAGTCCACAGATATCGCTATGGGTGTTGACAAGGCGCTTGAGCAGAAAGAGGATAACATGAACGAGGATGAGCTGGATTCCATCGGTGCCGGTGACCAGGGACTTCAGTTTGGTTATGCTTCCAACGAGACTGAGGAGTATATGCCTTATGCCATCAACATGGCTCATAAGCTTGCACAGCAGCTGACAAAAGTTCGTAAAGACGGTACTCTGAAATACTTAAGACCAGATGGAAAAACTCAGGTTACAGTTGAGTATGATGAGGCTGGCAAACCGAAGAGAATCGATGCGGTTGTATGCTCTACACAGCATGATCCGGATGTTACTCAGGAGCAGATCCATGAGGACATTAAGAAATATGTTTTTGATGCGATCATCCCGGCTGATATGGTTGACGCGGATACCAAATATTTCATCAACCCGACAGGCCGTTTTGTTATCGGCGGACCTCACGGTGACAGTGGTCTGACAGGACGTAAGATCATCGTTGATACCTACGGTGGAACAGGACGTCACGGCGGCGGTGCTTTCTCTGGTAAGGACTGCACAAAGGTAGACCGTTCTGCAGCTTATGCAGCTCGTTACGTTGCTAAGAATATTGTTGCAGCAGGTCTTGCTGACAAGTGTGAGATCCAGCTTTCCTATGCGATCGGTGTTGCACATCCGACATCTGTCAGTGTGAATACTTTCGGAACTGGTAAGCTTTCTGAGACCAAGCTTGTTGAGATCGTTCGTGAGAATTTTGACCTTCGTCCGGCTGGTATCATCAAGATGCTTGATCTTCGCCGTCCGATCTACAAACAGACTGCTGCTTATGGTCACTTTGGCCGTACAGATGTTGACCTTCCATGGGAGCATCTGGACAAGGTTGAGACTCTGAAGAAGTATCTGTAAGAGAGTCAAAAAAAATATTTATATATCCTTTTGGCAGGAATATTGATTTTAAGAAATGCATATGATATAATGCCATTAGGCAAAAGAGATAGTAATAGTTCCAAAAGAACAAAGAGTGAAGCCCCCGGTAGTGCCAATACCGGGGGCTTCTTCTAATTTTTTATAGTGGACAAGAAACCACTAGGTTAGCGTTGTCCTACTTGTTGCCGTCTAGCCATTTGCAAACGTAATAGGCAGTTATGTTTGCCATGCAGGAAACAAGAAAAGAGATAATAATTTCCAAAAGAACTCACCTCCTCCCGGTGCCGGGTATCGGGTGGACAACAAAAATATGATAGCATAGTTTAGAACAAAATGGAATAATACTGATGCTGGAAGATGGGGTTTTTTATAGAAAATTTAGAGATAGGGAATATAGTTTATGTTATAATACGTGTATGTGAATGTGTGAATTTATAAAGGACGGAGATACAGATGAAGTTAAAAACACGTATTATTGTGGGCTTTATCGCAGTGATCCTGCTGCCGCTGCTTCTTTTTTCAGCAAGCCTTTACGGTTTCAGCCGGACTCAGGTGAAACATGTACAGGAGAGCAGCAGTCAGGCTGCTGATTCCAATGAGATGGTCTATGATATTTCTCTGGCGCAGTCTTCCAGCAGTCAGGTGAAGCTGATGGCCAAGGATATGATTCTGACGGCAACGATCATTCTTGTTTTTACAGCGCTGTCTGTAGGTCTCTGGATCTACAGGAGTATTGCGGTTCCGCTGGTGAAGCTTCGTAAGGCAACCCAGAACATCAAAGAGGGTAATCTGGATTTTGTGCTGGAGGTTGAGGGGAAGGATGAATTTTCCCAGCTTTGCCAGGATTTTGAGGAGATGCGTAAACGGCTGAAGGAGTCCACGGAAGAGAAGATCCTGATGGATAAGGAGAACAAGGAACTGATCAGTAATATTTCCCATGACCTGAAGACACCGATCACTGCGGTGAAGGGTTATGTGGAGGGGATTATGGATGGTGTGGCAGATACACCGGAGAAGATGAACCGGTATGTGCGTACTATTTATAATAAGACCAATGAGATGGATCACCTGATCAATGAGCTGACGTTTTATTCCAAGATCGATACCAACCGTATTCCGTATACGTTCAGCAAGCTGAATGTGGAGGATTATTTTTCGGACTGTGCGGAGGAACTTGGACTTGAGATGGAAACCAAGGGAATTGAGCTTGTGTATGCCAATTATGTGGAGAAAGATGTCCAGGTGATCGCAGATGGAGAGCAGATCCGCCGTGTGATCCATAATATTGTGAGCAATGCCATTAAATATATGGAGAAGCCCAAGGGGATCATCCAGCTTCGTGTGAAGGATGTGGGTGATTTTATCCAGGTGGAGATCGAGGATAATGGTAAAGGAATTGCCGCCAAGGATCTGCCGTATATTTTTGACCGTTTTTACCGTACCGATGTTTCCAGAAATTCTTCCAAAGGAGGAAGCGGTATCGGACTTTCCATCGTAAAGAAGATCATGGAGGATCATGGAGGAAAGGTCTGGGCTACAAGCAGGCTGGGAATTGGAACGATCATGTATTTTGTTCTTAGAAAATATCAGGAGGTACCGATTAATGAGTAGAATTTTGATCATAGAGGATGAGGAAGCGATTGCGGATCTTGAGAAGGATTATCTGGAGCTTTCGGGGTTTGAAGTGGAGATCGAGAACCGTGGTGATACAGGTCTTGTACGTGCCATGAAGGAGGATTTTGATCTGATCATTCTGGATCTGATGCTTCCGGAGGTGGACGGTTTCGATATTTGCCGACAGGTCCGTGAGGAGAAAAATACGCCGATCATCATGGTTTCCGCGAAGAAGGATGACATCGATAAGATCCGTGGACTTGGACTTGGTGCAGACGATTATATGACCAAGCCGTTCAGCCCAAGTGAGCTGGTTGCCCGTGTGAAGGCTCATATGGAGCGTTATAACCGTCTGGTTGGTTCCAATGTGCATAAGAATGATGTGATCGAGATCCGTGGCATTAAGATTGATAAGACAGCCAGACGTGTATGGGTCAATGGCGAGGAGACGACATTTACTACCAAGGAGTTTGATCTTCTGACTTTCCTGGCGGAGAATCCAAACAGGGTATTTACGAAGGAAGAGCTTTTTCGGGAAATCTGGGATATGGAGTCTGTGGGTGATATCGCCACGGTTACGGTTCATATCAAGAAGATCCGTGAGAAGATCGAGTTTAATACGGCCAAGCCTCAGTATATTGAGACAATCTGGGGTGTGGGATACCGGTTTAAGGTGTGAGTGTATCGGGAAATCTTCAGATGGAGCTGCTGTATGCGCGTATGAATGCAGAGCGAAATAAAGGTGTACATTTTACCAGGTGTTTTTGAGAGGAGTGGAAATATGCCGCTGTTGAAAGAAAAAGTTTATACGATAGAGGATATTTATGCTCTGCCGGAGGGCGAAAGAGCGGAACTGATCGATGGACAAATTTATTATATGTCGCCACCGAATACGAGACATCAGAGGATCTCGAGCATTTTGTCCAGAAAAATAGGCAACTATATAGATGACAATAAAGGGAAATGTGAAGTATTTGCTGCACCGTTTGCAGTGTATCTGGATGAGAAAACAAATACTTACGTGGAACCGGATGTTTCCGTTATCTGTGATTCTGATAAACTGGATGACAGAGGTTGTAAAGGAGCTCCGGACTGGATCATTGAGATCGTTTCTCCTTCAAGCAGGCGTATGGACTACTACACGAAGCTGTTTAAATACAGGACTGTCGGTGTGAGAGAATACTGGATCGTGGATCCGACGAAGAATCAGATAATGGTATATGATTTTGAGAATGAAGATACGGAACAGTATACATTTCAGGATTCGGTTAAGGTTGGAATTTATGAGGATCTGAGGATTGACTTTACTGAGATGTGATAAAACAGAGGGGAATATCGTTTTGATGATAGCCCCTCTTTATTATTATCTGGACGAAAGGGAGAATTATGGAAGACAGATTATATAAAAAACTGGAGGCATACGGCAGAAGTGATTTTTACCCATTTCATATGCCCGGGCATAAGAGAAATCCACTGGCTGTGGATGGAGATTTTCCGGTAGAGAGGGATATTACGGAAATCAACGGGTTCGATAACCTGCATCATGCAGAGGATATTCTGAAAAGGGCCCAGGAGGATGTTGCACGGCTTTATGGTGTGCCGGAGAGTTTTTACAGTATTAACGGAAGTTCCGGGGCGATTCTGGCGGCGGTGTCTGCGGCTGTAGATAAGGGTGGTCAGATCCTGGTGGCAAGGAATTGCCATAAAGCAGTTTACCACGCAATCTACCTCAGAGATCTGGGTGCTACGTATATTTATCCACATGAAGATCCAAAACTGGGGATAAACGGAGGAATCTCACCGAGCTGTGTGGAAATGTATCTGGCAGAGAATCCGGAAATCGAGGCGGTTCTGATCACTTCCCCGACTTATGACGGGATCGTGTCAGATGTGGCGAAGATCGCGGAGGTTGCTCATCATTATGGTGTGCCGCTGATCGTGGACGAGGCTCATGGGGCACATTTTCGTTTTTCGGATTATTTTCCGGTGTCTGCGGCGCAGCTTGGTGCGGATGTGGTGATCAACAGCGTACATAAAACATTGCCGTGTCTGACGCAGACGGGGGTGATCCATCTGTGCAGCGAGCGGATAAGCAGAGAAAAACTGAAGCGTTTTCTGAGAATTTATCAGAGCAGCAGCCCTTCTTACATTCTTATGAGTAGTATTGATGCGTGTATGGATAAGCTGGAGCGGGAAGGGGATGAAATGTTCCAGGTATTTACGGACAATCTGGAAAAAGCCAGGGAGCGTCTTGGAAAGTGTAAATATATCCGGCTGGTCACTCCGGAAGTTTGTGAATGCCAGAGAGTTTTTGATTTCGACAGATCCAAGATATTGCTGTCGACAGTGAACAGCTCATTGAATGGAAGACAGCTGCATCAGATCCTCAGGGAGGAGTTCCATCTGGAAATGGAGATGGAGGCGGAGAATTATGTTCTGGCGCTGGCAGCAGTTGGAGATACGGCTGAGGGATTTCGAAGACTTTGCGAAGCCGTTGAAGAGATCGACAGGCGTGAATCGTTAAAATGTAAAAAGGAGGCGGAGGAAGAAAAACCATTGAAGAATGGAAAAATGAAGCAGATGATGCGAATTTCTCAGGCGATGGATGCGGAATCTGAGCGTTGTGCCCTTGAGGAATGTATCGGGCGCACTTCTGTGGAGTTTGCATATCTTTATCCTCCGGGAATCCCGCTGATCGTTCCGGGGGAACAGATTTCTGGACATTTCGTAAAAAATGTGAGAAGATACCTGGAACAGGGCTTTGAGGTACAGGGCCTGAGTGACCAGACAAGTGAGACTGTGTGCGTTGTGAAGAATGAAACATGAGATGTATGACAGTGATAACTGACAGTGAAAATTCTGTGTATTGCTGATCTGTGGGAAGGCAGCAAACGGATTGTCTGCTTTGGCTATGGGATATATTGGATTGGGCTGAAGTGTGAGCAGTAATGCGCGGAAAGCAGAGGAGACAGAGTGGGAAAGATTTTTTACATTATGGGAAAAAGTTCTTCCGGTAAGGATAGTATTTACAGGCAGCTGGAGGCGGACCAGGAGCTGGGACTGAGGCGGCTTGTGATCTATACCACCCGGCCGATCCGTGATGGAGAAGAGAACGGAAGAGAATATTTTTTTGTGGATGAAAATAAACTGAAGGAGTTCCGGAGAAACGGGAAGCTGATCGAGGCCAGGACTTATCAGACGGTTTATGGTCCGTGGACATATTTTACAGCGGATGACGGGCAGGTTTCCGTGGGAAATGACAGCTATCTGGGAATCGGTACGCTGGAGTCTTTTGTGAAACTTCGGGAGTATTATGGGGATGATGTGATGCGTCCTGTTTATATAGAAGTGGAGGACGGGGAGCGTCTGGAGCGTGCCCTTGCCCGTGAGAGAACTCAGGAAGCGCCGAAGTATGAGGAGATGTGCAGGCGTTTTCTGGCGGACCAGAATGATTTTTCAGAAGAAAATATTTTGAAAGCTGGTATATGGAAGCGCTTTCAGAATCATAATCTGGATGAATGTGTGAAGGAAATTGGAAATTATATAAAATCTGTACAATAGGGAAAAATAGTTTTTTTTATACAGAAGATTATGTTATAATTAGATGAAAGATGTCCGCCGGGTATGACGGAGGACACAAAAGGCAGAAAGAGGTGATTCTTATGGCAGGATTTCATGACATCATCGGCCATGACGATATAATCAGGCATTTGAAGAATGCGATAGAGACAGGGAAGGTGTCCCACTCTTATATTTTTACGGGAGAACCGGGCTCCGGCAAGAAACTTCTTGCGGGGACTTTTGCGGCAGCACTGCAGTGTGAATCAGGAGAATCTGAACCGTGTATGACCTGTGATTCCTGTAAGAAGGTGATCGGCAAGAATCATCCGGATATTATCACAGTGACACATGAGAAACCTGGCAGTATCAGTATTGATGAGGTGCGTGAGCAGGTTGTCCATGATGTGGATATCAAGCCGTACTGCAGTCCGTATAAGATCTATATCATTCCGGATGCGGAGATGATGACAGTACAGGCGCAGAATGCCCTTTTGAAAACAATCGAGGAGCCGCCGGAATATGCGGTAATCTTGTTGCTGACCAGCAATATCGACAGCCTTCTTCCTACCATCCGTTCCAGGTGCGTGCGTCTGGATCTGAAAGTAGTGGATGATGGTCTTGTGAAAAAATATCTGATGGAGCATCTTCAGGTGCCGGATTATCAGGCTGAGATCGATGCGTCCTATGCACAGGGCAGCATTGGCAAGGCGAAGGAGGCCGCTACTTCCCAGGAGTTTGCGGATATGACGGCCAATGCACTGAAGATTTTGAAATATGCCAATTCCATGGAAGTTTATGAGCTGACAGAGGCAATTAAGACTCTGACTGCTGATAAGAATAATATCAATGATTACCTGGATATTTTTCAGTTCTGGTTCCGCGATGTTCTGATGTTTAAGGCAACAAGGGAAATTGACAACCTGGTTTTTAAACAGGAGATTAATTTTATCAGAGAGCAGGCCAGCGAGCGTTCTTATGAGAATATCGAAAAGATCCTTGAAGCACTGGAGAAGACCAAGGTGCGTCTCCGTGCCAATGTTAATCTCGAACTTGCCCTGGAGCTTCTGTTCCTGACAATTAGGGAGAAATAGAATGGAAATGGTAGTTGGAGTTAGATTTCGTAACGTTGGTAAGATTTATTATTTTAATCCGAAGAACTATAAGGTGAAGGTCGGCGATCATGTGATCGTGGAGACTGCCCGTGGTGTGGAGTATGGCCGTGTTGTTCTGGAGCCGCGCAGTGTGAAGGAGGACGAGGTGGTGCATCCGCTGAAGGAAGTTCTCCGTGTTGCGACAAAAGAGGACGAGGAGCATGAGGCTGAGAACCGTCTGAAGGAGAAAGAGGCTTTTAAGATCTGCAAGAAGAAGATCCGTGAACATGGGCTTGAGATGAAGCTGATCGATGCGGAGTATACGTTTGATAATAACAAGGTGCTGTTTTATTTTACAGCGGACGGGCGGATTGATTTCCGTCAGCTTGTTAAGGATCTGGCGTCTGTGTTTAAGACAAGGATTGAGCTTCGTCAGATCGGTGTCCGTGATGAGACGAAGATCCTTGGTGGTATTGGTATCTGTGGAAGGACGCTTTGCTGCCATACGTATCTTTCCGAATTTGCACCGGTTTCCATTAAGATGGCGAAAGAGCAGAATCTTTCTCTGAACCAGACGAAGATTTCAGGTGTTTGTGGACGTCTGATGTGCTGTCTTAAGAATGAGCAGGAAACTTATGAGGAGCTGAACCGGAATCTTCCGGGAATTGGTGATATAGTGACTACACCGCAGGGTATTACCGGTACAGTTCAGAGTGTGAATGTTCTCCGTCAGATGGTTAAGATTGTTGTGGATGTTAACGATGAGAAGGAGATCCAGGAGTTTCCGGTTCGTGATCTGAAGTTCCGCCCCAAGAAGAAAAAAGGTAAGGGTGGTGCAGGTTCTGCTGACCACGATGAGAAAGAGGCTAAAAAGGGAGATTCAAAACCGAATGAGAAGTGATCTTGTTAAATGCGGTGAGCGTGTGGATGATCTTCAGAATGGGTTGTTTGTGATCCAGGATCCGA
>ENA-OPAL01000838-OPAL01000838.1-human-gut-metagenome-genome-assembly--contig:-NODE-838-length-21340-cov-7.008363_pt1 | contig 21340 bp, 15 predicted proteins | sample MGYA00241057_ERZ501430 | MGnify/ENA primary metagenome ERZ501430 (study PRJEB25962, sample SAMEA2042506) | human gut metagenome | biome: human gut; feature: human-associated habitat; material: faeces...
ATATTTAATAAACGTGAATTAGTGCTAACCGTAGAATTAATGTCTAAATCCACTATAAATTTTTTATTAAAATTAATAGAAAATGCAGTTCCATGAAACGAATTAGTCAAAACGTATTCGGCATTCATAAACAATCCTATAAACTCTTCTGGTCCAGCACTATAAGCAGATGATTGACTGTATATTTTTTTTGTTCGTGGATTTAGCACAATAATTTTAAATCCAGTTTTTATCTTTAATTTTTCTGCAAATTCATTTAATAAATCAGATCTTCTTAGACAATAAACAAGAATATATTTTTTATTCTTAGTATCGCATGTATTTAATTTTTTCCAATCCTCTTTTGTTAATAAAAATGTCGGGTCTAATACCACAGAAACTTCTTTATTACATAAACTTTTAATAATTGCTTTTCCTTGTTTTTCTCTTACACTTATAGCTTTAAAATCTTGCAATAAATTTTTATACCATATTTTTAATTTATCTGGTATCTGTGCTACACCAAAACTTGCAGCATAAGATATTTTTTTATTACTATCTTCAACAAAGTCTAGCATATATGTAAAATCCGTATTAGTAATAGTATAATTCCAAACCTGGTCACTACCGGTTATTAAATAATCGTATTTATTACAGATCCTACTTAAATCTCTTTTAGAATATAATTCATTCGTTAAATTTAAATACTTCTTTTCAAAAACTTTAAATTTGCGCTTACGCTCACAAAATGCCTTAGCACAAAAAATACTTGCTAGCAGATTCCTTAACCCGTCATTTCTTCTAATAATTTTATAATCATTTTTTAATTTAGGAGATATATAATTTATGACTTCAGGATCTGCACCTAATTTTTGAATTATTTTTTGTAATGCATAAAGCTGCAAAACAGCTCCGTAATTTATTGCCTGTTGAAATGTTAATATTCCTATTTTCATGCATCCTGCTCCTTGGTTTCTTTGCCAAAACACATGGCAAACCCTAAACCTAAAAGTAACCACAAAGAATAAAAAGTACTTAATTCTGTGCTTAAACCCGTAGCTAAAACGCCTATAAAGCTAATCATAAAGAAAAAATATTCATTTTTAAATTTTTGATTTAATTTAATAAACATTTTGTAACATAAGTAAATTATTGGCATAAAATATATAATCATACCTAAAATTCCTATTTCTGCGAATCTTGCAGCATATTCACAAACTATAGGAATTTTAGATTCCATTATACCTAATTCTTTTTGTTTAATTATTCTTTTATTTACTTCAGAAATTTTACGTTCATCTTCGGTAAAATAATTTGTCATATAACCAGGAGTCAGGCATTTACCTACACCTAAAAATGGATTATCTATACCAACTCTAATAGCCGAGGATATATATGCTAATCGAGGTGCATTACTTCTATTTGTTTTACTCAAAATAGATTTTAAATTATTATCAATATAATTATTTATATCTGTATAAAAAGTTTTATGAGTAGTATCCTTTTTATTCTTAATTTTTTCTTCATCACGTTTATCTATTTTTTTATTTTCTGCTATTGGTTTTTTTATAGATTTATTTTTATTATCTACTACTTTTTTATTATTATTTTTAAAAACAGTATTTGTTATAGCTTTTTGACTAGGTTGAATATATAAATAATTAGAAATAAAATAATTACATCCCACAAAAGATATTAATGTAATACAAATAATTATTATAGATGACTTTATTACTTCTTTGTCTCTATAATATAACGAGCCTGCAGATAACAATAATAATTCACCTGCAATAAGTGCAACTCCAGTCCTAGCTTGTGTTAAAAATAAAAAAAATGACATAATAATAATTATTAAACTTAAAATAAATTTTTTCTCTTTATTAAACATATACCACAAAAAAGGAATGCAGAAAGCAAAATATATTCCAAAATAAGACGGTTCTGCAAAAATTGAACGTAATTGTGGCAAATACCATAAAACCGGTGGCCATGAATAAACCGAAGTTTTTTCTCCAATACTATGAAAATATGGTGTAATCAAGATTAATAATTCTTTAGCCATGTTATTGCCAGATAAGTAAAAAACTTCTATAAAACTATAACAAATTATAATAAATACTGAAGTTAAAATTGCTTTACACAAAATACGCAAACAACTTTTCCAGTCGTTATAATACCAACAATAAATCACATATCCACCAAAAAAATTATATATAACTTCCAAAAAAATATTTTTAGATGATTTTAATAACATCCATAATTTAATTGAAGTTTCTCTCATTAAACTAATATCAAAAAAAGCTAATATACTATCAATTTTATAAAACTGATTACTAGACCCTGTCAAAATTAAATCGTAATATGGATATTTCCATAGTCCCCACAATAACGAAACTCCTATTATTACTAAATAACTAATTATAAATTTAAAAAATATATTAAAATTGACAAAAACATTTTTATTTCTATATTGACAATATATCGTATAAATTAAACCTGCTGTTAGAGGAAAAAATACTAGTTTACTTCCAATATCACCACCAACACCATAAATAGGAGAAATATTATTAAAAATTAAAGTTAAAGAAATTACGAAAAAAATAACATCTATTATTTTCTTATTCATCATTGTCACCTTTCATAATAAATTTTTTCTATATTGCAATTTCAAAATAAATTTCCATAATATACCAACAAAGTTATAAGGACATTTTATTATAAGCATTTTTACACAATCTTTCCAATTTTTAATTTTTACTATTTTTATTTTTTCATAATCTTCTTTTATTTTTTTAAACAAAAGAAGATTATTTTCATCCTTTGTTAGAGACAACCTTAAAAGTATATCTAACATGGTTCTTTTTTTAAAATAATTAGCAATTTCTTTAATATCGTTATCTAAATTATCTTCTTCTACTTCTTTAACAATATAACTCCATACTCTAAGTTCATCTAAGTTTTTTTCATTAAAGTACTGCGAATGCGACGCACTATTTAACCTAACTCTATAAACATATTTTTTTCTAAAATCAAAAACTGTTCGTGTTACAAATTTTAATATTTTAAAATTAAATAATAAATCTTCCCCAATAGATATTTCCTCATTAAAATGATTAATTAAATCTTTTTTATACAATTTATTCCATATTACCGCAGAATATCCACTGTTATGAATAAACATGCGTTTTATTGATTCTTGTTTATTAAATACTTTAATTTCTTGTAATGTATTATCTAAAACTTTTCTATTACTATTATCAAAAACAGGATAAAAATTACATACCGATATATCTGTCTCGTATTTTATAGCATTGTTATATAATATTTCATACATATCTTTTTCTATATAATCATCAGCATCAACAAATCCAACCCATTCTCCATTAGCCCTATTTAACCCACAATTTCTTGATGTTGAAACTCCCTTATTTTCATTATGAATTACTATAATTCTATTATCTTTTTCTGCATAATAATCACAAATTTTTCCACTATTATCTGTACTACCATCATCTATCAAAATAATTTCTAAATTTAAATATGTTTGTTCTATAATCGATTTCAAACTTCTATTCAAATATTTTTCAGCATTATATACAGGAACAATTATAGAAATTAAAGGTAAACTCTTTCGCATAAACATAACCACCAAAATTCAAACAAAGAATTAATTCAAGTATTACTTTCTAATTTTTCTTAATAAATTACCAACTAAACAGCAACCCCCAAATGATATTCTCATAAAAATTATTGCTAATTTTCTATCAAATTTTATTAAATTAGAAGATATTAATAATCTCCAATTTTCTTTAAATCTTTTTAAAAGATAATTTTTCAATTTTAAATTTTCAGAATTAGTTACCATGCCGTAATAAGCAATGGAAGCTAACAAAGTAAAATAAACTTTTTGTAACCTAAAATTTGCTAAAATTTGAATCTCATCAGAATATTTTTTAGATAACTCTAATACTTCTAGATATGCTTCAAGTAAATCCATATTTTTATTACTAAATTTAGATTTAGTGATACTCATATTATTTTTATAATAAACGTACATTTTTTTCTTTATATATACAAACTTATTCGCTTTAATACAAACTTTAAATATAGTAGCTATATCTTCGTTAATTTTTCCTACCGGAAACTCCAATCCTTCAAAAAGAGCTTTTTTGTATAATTTTCCCCAAGCGGAAACTAATTCTCTCTCTAAATAAACTTTTAAAATTTCATCTCCTATAAATAATTCTACATCATCATAATTACTAATACTTTTTTGTTCCATAACACTTTTATCAGTTCTTAAATAATCACAACATGAAATATCACTATTGCTATCTATTAAAATTTCATAAAGAATTTTTAAATAATCTTTATCAATAAAATCATCACTATCTATAAAAGAAATAAATTTACCTTTTGCATTTTTCAAGCCAAAATTTCTTGCGCTTGATAATCCTCCATTTGTTTTATGAAAAACTCTAATTTTGTTAGAATATCGCTCGCAATATTTGTCACAGATAATTTTACTATTATCTGTACTGCCATCATCTATTAATAATATTTCAAAATCTTTATAACTTTGATTTAATACTGATTTTAAACATCTTTCTAAATATTTTTCAACATTATAAACAGGAATAATTACACTAATCATTTTGAATTCTCAACTTTTTCTTAATAATTTTTTATATATTATTATTCTTATTTTATTAGGCAGTATCCTAATAACTATTCTAAGCAAAATATTTTGAACAAATTCTATTCTATTAATATAATTTATATCTAATAAAAATTTTTCAAACATTACTTCCTGTTGTATATATTTAATACCACCTCTTCTATTAAACATAGTTCTATCTGCCCTAACATTAACAAGATATTCAGGTATATTAGCTACAATATATCCTTTTTGCAGTATCCTCACCCATAAATCATAATCTTCAAACCACAAAAAATCTCTATAATTTCCACTATCAATAACAGCAGATTTTTTAAATATTACTGTCATATGTCTAAATGGATTGCGTTTTTTAGAAAATTCCTTTATATCTTCATATTTACAAGGCAACTTAGTTACAGTATCAGGTTTGCTTTCATTATCACTAAATTCTGTTACCCATGAACCTAATAACGCAATTCGAGAATTATATTTTAAATACTGCATCTGCTTTTCAAACCTATCAGGTTTAGCTATATCATCCGTATCCATTCTTGCAATTAATTCATTTTTACAAGCCAGCACACCGTCTCTTAATGCTAACCCTAATCCGCGGTTCTTTTCAAATTTTAAAAATTTAATTATTTTATTTTTTGCTGCATATTCGTATAAAATTTTATCTAACTCTGGTGTCAACAAACCATCTTTAACAATCAAAATCTCATTCGGCAAAAGAGTTTGATTTAAAATACTCTCCAAAGCCTGCTTTAAATACTCAGGCTTTTCATTTTTATATATTGACATTAACACGGAAAATTTTTCCAATTTTAATACGCACCTTTTCTGAGTAATACTACTTTAAATGTTTTGAACAGCAGCATTAAGTCTAACCACACACTCCAGTTCCTTGTGTACCAGCTGTCTAAAAGTACACGTTCTGCATAGTCGATGTCGCTTCTGCCGCTTACCTGCCACATCCCTGTTATGCCCGGTTTTACCATCAGGTAGTCTTCTATGTATTCACCATACCTTACCATTTCATCCCTTATTATTGGGCGTGGCCCTACAAGGCTCATTTCTCCTTTCAGTACGTTGAATATCTGCGGCAATTCATCTAAACTTGTCTTTCTTAAAAATGCACCGCTTTTAGTTATTCTCGGGTCATTTTTTAGTTTAAAGTCTTTTTCCCATTCTGCTCTTGCTTCCGGGTCTGTTTTTAAAAGCTGTTCTAATTTTTCTTTAGCATCGACGCACATGCTTCTGAATTTATAGCAGTTAAATTCTTTGCCGTTTTTGCCTATTCGCCTGTGTTTAAAGATTACAGGCCCGGGTGAGTCTTTATATATCCATAAGGCTATTACTATAAGTATCAGGCTTATTGCTATGGTACCTGTTACTGTAAGTACATAGTCAAAGATTGTTTTTATCCATCTGTTTATTGGCTTTGCAAGGTTATTTTTTAAGCGCAGAAGCATTAGCTTTTCATTAAACAGGCTTTCTGCTTCTATGCCTCCCATTGGTACGCCTACAAGGTTTGGTATTACCCCCATGCTTTTTACTAAGGGCTGTACTTTGTAGATTAGTTTTGTTAGTTTACCTTGCTCTAATCCAGGTGCTGCTATAAAGACGTGGTTTATTTTATATTTTTCTATTACTTGTTCTGCTTCGCTGAATTTGCCTAAGACTGGGTAGTTTTCTAGTATTCCTTCTTCTACTTTGTTGTCTTCAAGTAAACCTATTATTTTATAGCCCATACCGGCATCATTTTTGATGCCTTGTACAAGTAATTCTGCTGTTTTACCTGCACCGATGATGAGTACCGGTATTTGCAGGAGCTGGTATTTTTCAAGTATCTTTTTTACTATGTAGCGAAAGATTACAAGCAGAATAAAACTCAATATCCAGAATACTGCAATAAACATTCTGGAGGTTGAGCCTGCAATACGCGCTATATAGAGTAATATGATAATACTTGTAACAGCGTAACAGCTGGTGATAAAGAGTTTTTGGATTATCTGCCAGAACTGCGCACGGCGGTTATAGAGCTGTTCTATATTTAAGAAGATTAAATATAGCAGCGGGAACACTACCCAAAAGTTAAGCCAGGAGATATGCAGGTTGTGATTACCGGTATAGAAGTTACGGAAGTTAAATGCAAGTTCTTCTGCACATACTATAGCGATGTAATCAACACAAATTAATACAAACGGTAGAATGATATTGGTATACTTATTTATTTTTTGCAGATTTTCTGCCACGTTTTCTCACCCTAGGCTTTAATTTTATCTAAATTAAAAATTTATAATATAATTATACCACACCTTTACCCCCCCCGCAAGACATTTACGTTAGAGTGAGTCTAACTTTTACTGGTCTTGGTGAAACTTTATCCCTGCCGACAGGTTAGCGCGGCGGCGCCGTTTTACGGTAACCCGTGCTGCCGGTGGTGCGTGGCAGTTACTTTTTATCTTTATAGCTAAAAGCTACTGCATTTTGCATTTATCATTAGCTTTAACTAAACAACAAACCTTACGGAAGATGCTGCTGGTATGAAGCGCAGACCAAAATTGCGACGGCTAAATCATTGTTGTAGGCATTATGCGCAAACACGCAACGCAGTCGTGTTTGCGGACGCAAATAGAAACGACATTTTTGCAAGCTGAATAACAGCGGCGTCTTCCATAGTGTTATATAACCGGCGAATCAGCTAAAAAAATAACGCCACCACAAACGTGATGACGTTATTAGAAGTTTATATTTATATTAAGGTTCACAAATTTTGTTCCCTATTCAGTCGCAAAATTTGCGTAGCTTCGCTGTCACAATTATTGCCTTAGCTATCGCTCGGCACTAATTGGCGCTCAGCTAAAAAATAACAGTAATAAACACGCTTTTTGAACGAAGTGAATAAGCGTGTTTTACTGTTATTAAACTAAAATTATTAAATTGTTCAAAATTAAACAGTTAATATTGTTATTTATACAATAGCATAAAATTATAAAATTTTGCACTTTATTTAACCAAAAAAACGCATTCTCAAAGCTTTAGAACTTTAAGAAAGCGTTTTTTTGTGTTCTTTTATTCAGCATTTTCCAGCAGCATACGTATGCCGTTAAACATTTCTTCCTGCTGCGGCAAAATTATTTTTTCACGTTCGGAAGTTACCTGCTCAAACACTGGCTGCATTATTTCACGGGCAAAACTATACCTGTAATCACTGGCATACATATCTTTCAGCAAACCGCCATCAATTGTATCTTTTAATATATCGGCAATTTTTTCTGCCTCTTTCTGGCTTATAAGAAATTCGCCTGCCATATCTTTAAAAACATCTTCAATAATTTCAACCATTTCTTTGGCATCGTCTTCAATAAATTCATCCAGCACGGCTGTAGAAACACTGTTAGCGGCTGAACCGCCGACAAATGAACCTATAAGCCCGCCAACAAAACCTCCTACGGCAGTGCCTATTACCGGAACTACAGAACCAAGTGCCGCGCCGGCAGAAGCACCTCCAACCCAACCTGCCGTACCGCCTGCAACCGTTGCAGTAGTATTTGTAATATTTTTAAAAAGCTGAGCTGCAGAAATTCTACCGCGGAAAATATTTATGATATCAACACTCGAAAGCACAACAACAGAAGCTGCCGCCGTTACTACATTGCCGCGCAGCAATTTGGACGCACTTTTCATAGCTGCCGCACCGTAAATATTTTTTCCTGTCCGCAGCGCGTTAACCAGCATTTGTGATGCTTTTGGACCCATCAAATTTACAATAGCATCACTGCTGGCCTTAAAAGCACCATTTAAAACTGATTTTTGCAGCTGGCTTGTAACTACTGCTGTTAAAAATGCTGTGCCGCCTACTTTTAAACCTGCTGCTGCCGCAGATTCCAATGCCACATCAACATCTTCGCCGCGCCACAACGATATTGCAAATGTCAGTCCAGCACTAAGGCCAAAGCTGTATGCGGCAATAACAGCACCATTGGCAGCGTCAAACGTAATGGATTCCACCGTACCGGCTTTAGCAATATTTTTAGCCTGCTCATAGGTAAAATTACCTTTGCGCACAATTTCTTTGGCTTTGGCCGGGTCAGTAACGCCAGGCACCTGACCTTTTTTTATACGCTCTGCCATTGCTTTAACGGCATCATCATATTTATCAAGCGGAACCTCTATCTGCATTGGGCTGCCGTCAGCATTAAAATAACGGAAACGGTCATTTTCAAAGCATTCTTTTATACATTTAGCACCTGTTTTGCAGTATTTAGACTGAATGTTTACACCGTCCACAATCCTGTCCGCACCATTTTTTGCATTGTTATCTCCGGCAATCACAGAATCCTTTCCGTGCAAAATATCATACAGATGATTGGCTCGTTCGGCGGCAAAACCATGTCCGCGCGGTGTGCTGAATTTATCTATACCGTAATTGGTTGCGGCATTACTTATGTTGCCATAAACATTACCGGCCGCTTCCGCACCAACGGATTTCTTTTGTTTTTTATCTTCCGTAACCATAATGCCTCCAGTATTTTAAATAATCATTAACAGGATGTCTTTATTATAACTCTTTTAATAAATTAATTAAACATAATAAAACAGCCTGCACGGTATATCCATGCAGGCTTAAATTTTAATTTTAGTTATGATATTTTGTATCCAATCCGCCGCTGAACCATCTGCCATTTAAAATATTTTTTATGATGTAGTTTTTACTGTCAGCATTAAGGCTATTGTCTGCTTCAAGTTCTTCTAAAATTCCGTCATAGCTGGTATCATTGCTTAGCTGATAAAATTTTGCCTGTTTGTCGTCAGCATCAAAAACAGTTTCTGCGCGGTTTTGCGGCGTCCATGCCTCCCATTTTTCCGGCAGCAAGGCGTTATTTGGGTCGCCGGTACGGATAAATGCTGCCAGCGATGCTATAAAAATATCACTTAACTCCTGCGGGCCGGGTTTAGCAAAAACATCGGTGCCAGCCGTATACGGATAAGGCTGGTCTGTTAAGAACGGCAAAAAAATGCCATGCGTAGCACCGGTTTTAACTGCATAAGTTTCTCCAACCACTGCCGGGTCATGCCCAAAATCAAACATGCAGACATATATCGGAGCTTTGTAGTTGGCATAAATATCTTCTGCCGATTCCTGCCCATTAAAGAAACCGTAAAATTTACTGCCGTATTTATTTGCAAACACAAATTCTTCCGTAGTAAGTTTATCTTTCAACACTTTATCCATACGGTTTTTAAAATATGGGTCACGCGCCAAAAATGAAGTAAATTCATCGCTGCTTGCCAGCATTAAAAGAGGCACACTGTTAAATTTTTCGGCTGCAAAACCTTCTTTGGGCAATACTTTGCCGTCACCATATAAATGCGGAAATGATTTCATTCTGATAAGTGCACCAGCCATTACAGGAGCAAGCCGTTCTCCGGGCAGCTTCATCAAATAACTGCGTACTTCATCGCTGCCCTGCATCAGCCATTCTGCTGCATCTTTTTCATCGGCACAAATACCATCGGCAACAACAAGAGGTGCAAGTTTACCGGCAATAATCTCTTGACTGTCTGCAAAATCAGCAACCGTCAGCCCTCCGCTGAAGGAAATTGCTTTATTAAACTTATCTTTAAACAGTGGCGAAATAAGCATTGCCATTACATCACGCCCGCCGGCAGAAAAGCTGGAAACAGTGATATTATTGACATTACCGCCGAATTTATCAATATTTTTCTTAATCCACTCCAGTGCATACGCCTGGTCAATAAGCCCATAGTTGCCGCTGTCATTAAGCGCATTACCGTTTGCCAGTGCAGGCAAATTATTAAAGCCAAGCAAGCCTAAACGATATTGTACAGAAACGTAAACTGCATTAGCTTCTTTGGCAAACTTTTCTCCCATCCATAAACGGCTGTTGCTTGTCTGATTATTGCCGCCATGAATAAATACCAGTACCGGCAGATTCTTCTCGCCTGTATCAGGTCGGTAAACATCAAGAGTTAAAACGCCCTCCTGCCCTATTATATTTTGCCGTTAAATTGCAAATTGGCAGGAGCATATTGCGAACAATCTTTAACACCGGTATATTTTTCTGCTTTCTGCGGCAATGCCCAGCGTTTTTCTCCATCTGCCTGCTGTGCATAAGGTATGCCAAACCATTTTACAACATTGTATTTTTCGTCATATACACCTTGTACAATGCCTTCGCTTGTTTTTACCTGCGCAGAAAATTCTGCGGCAAATGCAGTATTGGCTAATAACATCAAAGTTATTAATAAAACTTTAAAAATTTTCATCATACCCCTCCGCTCACAAATTATTTATAATTACACCTCAAATAATTCCGTATCATAATCTTTACAGCTTTTCATTTTCCGTTCTGTTACAACATCCTGCGGCGATAATTTGCCAAACAGCAACGGGCTTGTTTTATCGTGCGCGGCACAATTTATTTTTACCATACCGGCATTATAATTGGCATAACAATACAGGCAGCCGCCAGGGCAGGTATTGTAAGCGCCTATATCTATGCTGGCGGCGCAACAGCACTCCGGCCGCTGATTTTTATCTTTGCCTGCTTTCAGTTTAAACCCGCCGATATTTTCAATCAAGTCCTTATCTATACATGCCGATGCCGTAATGCCAAGCGGCGTAAAATCTGCCGCTTCGGCACAGGTTTGCAGTTTTAAACCGTATTTTGCCGCTATTTTTGCAAGGTTTGCGGCAAAAGCATAAATTTCCTCGCTGCTGTAACTAACGGCACTCAGTTTTTGTGCGTTGCGTTTTGTATTGCGGTACTCATCCATAAAACTGATAACACAACGCTCGGTACTATCGCTTAACTCTGCCGCCAGTGCTTCAAAACACTGTAAATGATATTCCATGCTGTACCTGCTGCTGAAAAATATAGGGTCATACCGCCATATAACACGCCGTTTGCCTATTTTATAAGCCAAATCCTTAAATGCAGGCAGTAAAACCTGCTTTTTATCGGGCAGGCCCGGTTCTATGTCTTTTCCGTAACCCGTTAAAGTAAACTGAAAATAATACGGATACTCCGCCAGTTCATCAAGGCGCTTCATCAGCGGCAGCGGATTTTTCGTCCAAAATACAAAAGCATCCACCACCTCCGGCGATAAAGCAACTTTACTTACACTATGCACATTCATAGGGTTGCGCACCAGTACATAACCGGCACGCAGGCGGTTATAAAACCACTCTGCATAAAATGCCGGTATGTCTGTTCTGCGGCTTACGCTGATAATCATGCTGCATTAAATATGTTTAACCGAATTAAAAATTTCTTTATTGGCTTCAACGGCGCTGCTGCCGCCAACAACGCAAATATAGTTGCCGCTCAATGTATCGCGCACTACCTGAGCAAGGCTGCGTAAATCATCATTGGTTAAATTTAGTATTTCATCGCGTGTTTTCTGGCGCATTTCCTGGGGCACACCTTTAATATGGGCAAGCGCCGTCTGCGAAAGGCGCATGGAATTTGTTAAAGGCACGTCTGCCGCGCTGATGGTACCGATAATATACTTGGTAAGCTCACGTTCAGGCAAATCAAGCTGTTCCAGCCAGCCCGGCAAACCGCGGTAGGCCTCCAGCGATTCTGCGAGTTTCGGGTCGCGGTAAGAGGCAAAATACATGCTGCCGTTACGGTCAAATACGGCAGATGCGCCGTAAGCGCCGCCCTGAATACGTATCTTGGTCCATAAATATTCATAGCGCAAAATCGTTTCCAAAACTTTCATTGAACCGGTAAATTTATGGCCCGCTTTGCGGAAATCGCCGCCGGCTGCAACATACTGAACTTTACCCGGCGTCATAATACCTTCGTTAAGCCCCGGTGCGGCAAGCGGTTTTACGGCACTGCCTGCTGCTTCAGACTGCGGCAGCAAAGCTGCAAATTCTTTTGCCATTGCCAAAACCTGCGCTTTATCTTCTTCTTCGCAGCTGTAAGCAAGCAGATATTTGCTGTTTTCAAAAAATACGCCTAAAAGGCTGCTTAATTTTTGCAAGGTTTCACCGGCACGTTCATCAAAATGCTCGGTTAAATCTTTTAAAAATTCATAGTAGGAATAATAATCCTGCTCATTAACCCTTGCCGCCGGAGAATAATACGAATTTAAGCGTGCGCATGCCACGGTCTGCCCACGGCTGAAGAAATTGCTGTCCCAGTCGCTTTTAACCTCCGCCAGTACTTCACGCAGGCGCTTAACACTGTCAAAACGGCTTTCAAGCGCAATGGCACGCAGAATATCAAACATATGGGTTAAATTATGTACAAGCGCTTTGGCGGTAACCGTAAATTTAACGGTGTAGTCATTTACGCTTTCTGCCGCGGAATAAGCGTGTACCTGAAAGGTTACGCCGCCGGTATATTTAATTCCCAGCGTGGAAAGCTGCTGATAAGTATATTTACCGGCGTCAACCTTGCCCAGCATATCGCTCAGCAGGTAACAATAAGGCAGCAGGCTGCCGTCAATGCCGCTCATATCAAAATACCAGTTTAAATAAGCTATTTTGTTTGTAAAGGCAGGCACATATAAAAATTCATTGCTGCCCTTTGTTGTAAGTTCACCGTCAAGTTTTTCCGCTTCGCGGCGTATATCACTTCTTTCAAGCAGTGGAATACTTGCCAAAGCCTCCTGGCTGTCGGGCGCCGCCTGGCGTTCATGCAGAATACGGCAATGCTCAACGGCTTCTTCAATTTCTTTTTCGCTCATGCCGGCTTTTATCTGCTGCATTTTTACTGCAAGTTCTGCCTGCTCTGCTTCTTCCATGCCTTTTTTAGGCATCAGCGTAAGCAAAACCTTGTGGGTATTATCAAGCAGATAATTTTCAATTAACTGTTCATAATAATTTGTTTTTATGCCTTCGCGCAGCTCTGCCAGCAGTTTATTATAACGCAGTCCGTCTAAAGGGTCACCATCATAAAGCCAGGTATCCATAACGCCAATGCCGTAAATAAGCCCTTTCGGATAAGCGCCGAAATCAGCCTCGCGCAGTTTAAATTCCAGCATGTTAAGGCAGGCTTCCAAAAGTTCTTTATCAAGGCCTTCAATGGTAAGTTTTTGCAGGGTGCGGTAAACAATGCTGATAAATTCATCACGCTTGTCTTCTTCCGAACCGGAAACTTTAACCGCAAAAACAGGCTGGCGCAAACTGCCGGTATACTGCCCGTAAGCATCCGTGCAAATGCCGCTTTCCAGCAGAGCAAGGCGCAGCGGCGCACTGTTGCCCTCCAAAAGCACTGTTTCCAAAAGGCGCAGTGCAAGCGAAGTTTTAGCGTCGCGCGCATCGCCGCACACAATATCAAGTTCATGGTAGGTTTTGGCCGCCAGGTCTTCATCTGCCCCGGCAGGATAAAAGGCTTTTACCTCTTTTGTTTTGGCAAACGGCTGCTGTAAGGGAATGGCTGAATTAACGCTGCCGTTTTTGGTAAATGCCGATAAATACTCACCGTCAAGATATTCCAGCGTTTTTTCAATATCCATATCGCCGTACAGATAAATAAAGGAGTTTTCCGGGCTGTAATAGGTGCGGTGGAAGTTTTCAAACGCTTCCTGAGTCAGCTGCGGTATTGCTGCCGGGTAACCGCCGGATTCATAGCGGTACGGGCTTTCAGGGAACAAAGCACGCATAACTTCGTTTTCGGCAATAGCGTCCGCCGAAGAATATACGCCCTTCATTTCGTTGTAAACAACGCCGTTATATGCAAGCTCGCCTTCTTTACCGGCAATTTCGTAGTGCCAGCCTTCCTGCATAAGCGTATAGGGATTTTCATAAATCAGCGGATAAAATACCGCGTCCAGATATACATCCATTAAGTTTTTAAAATCTTTATCATTGCGGCTGGCAACCGGATACATTGTTTTATCAGGATATGTCATAGCATTTAAAAACGTATTCATGGAGCCTTTAACAAGTTCTACAAAAGGCTCTTTCAAATGGTATTTGCGCGAACCGCACAGCGAAGAATGTTCCAGAATATGCGGCACACCGGTATCATCATAAGGCGGCGTGCGGAAACTGATGGAAAACACTTTGTTATCGTCGCTGTTGCCTAGATATAAAAGCCTTGCGCCGCTTTTTTCATGTTCCATTAAATATGCTTCGCTCTGTACTTCTTCAACGTATTCAGCATGCTTTACGATAAAGCCGCTGTAAACTTTATTAACTTCAAGTTTCATAAATTTACCTCCAATTTGCAGCACTATTTTTATTTTATCACATCTTTACAATGCAGACGAAAAATCTTAATGCCAACTTGCAAAAATTTTGCAAATTTTATATAATGGCATCATAACAAATCAATTTAATGTATTATTGATGTCATAAATAAAGGAGTTGTTATTATGGAACCGGCGCGTTTCAGCCTGCGCATTCACCCCGTTATAATGAAAAAAATGAAAGTAATTGCCGAAAACAACGGCCGCAGCGTCAACAAGGAAATTGAGCAGATTTTAAAATGGGTTGTTGACGACTACGAAAATCAAAAAGGCAAAATTAAAATTGACGATTAAAATTAAAAAGTTATAAAAATACGCAGAAACCGGTTAAGGCCTCTGCGTATTTTTTAATCCATTTTTAAAATTGCCATAAAGGCTTCCTGCGGCAGTTCTACGCTGCCAACCTGCTTCATGCGTTTTTTGCCTTCTTTTTGTTTTTCAAGAAGTTTGCGCTTGCGGCTTATATCGCCGCCATAGCATTTTGCCAAAACATCCTTGCGCAAAGCTCGCACGTTTTCGCGGGCAATAATTTTGTTGCCGATAGCAGCCTGCACAGGTATTTCAAACATCTGGCGCGGAATTAAGCTGCGCAGCTTTTCAACAAGCTGCCTGCCGCGCACCGTGGCTTTTTCACGGTGTACAATAGCGCTCAAGGCATCAACAGGGTCACCGTTCAGCAAAATATCAACCTTCACCAAATCGGAAGCACGGTAACCGGCAAGTTCATAATCAAGCGAAGCATATCCGCGGGTTGCCGATTTCAAGCGGTCAAAATAGTCAAAAATAATTTCACTCAGCGGCAGCGCATAATGAATCATAACACGGGTTTCATCAAGGTATGTCATGTTTTCGTATTCGCCGCGCTTTTCCTGCGACAGTTCCATAACAGCGCCTACATAATCTTTCGGCACAATAATGGTAGCATTTACATAAGGTTCTTCAACATGGTCTATAACCGTCGGGTCGGGGAAGTTAGACGGGTTGTCAACCAGCTCCACATCGCCGTTGGTACGGAACACTTCATAAATTACGTTAGGTGCCGTGGTAATAAGTGCTAAATTATATTCGCGCTCCAAACGTTCTTTAATAACATCCATATGCAAAAGGCCCAAAAAGCCGCAGCGGAAACCAAAGCCCAACGCAACGGAAGTTTCCGGCTCAAACACCAGCGAAGCATCGTTGAGCTGCAATTTTTCCAGCGCGTCGCGCAGATTGTCGTAATCGGAATTTTCTACCGGGTAGAGGCCGCAGTAAACCATCGGCGTGGCCTTGCGGTAACCGGGCAGAGCTTCATCTGCGGGATTATTGGCGTCGGTAATGGTATCGCCAACGCGCGCATCCTTAACGTTTTTAATAGCGGCTGCCAAAAAGCCTACCTGCCCGGCATCAAGTTCATCAACAATTACCGGGTTAGGCTTAAATACGCCGACTTCCGTTACTTCAAATTCAGCTCCGGTTGCCATCATGCGTATTTTCATGCCTTTTCTTACGCGGCCGTCTATTACGCGGAAATAAAGCACAACACCTTTATAAGCATCAAATTTGGAATCGAACACCAGTGCTTTTAAAGGCTTTTGCGCGTCGCCTTTGGGAGCAGGAATCTTTGCTACAATCGCTTCCAAAACATCTTCTATGCCAATGCCGGTTTTAGCGCTTGTAAGCACGGCTTCGGATGCGTCAATACCGATAACATCTTCAATCTCATGCTTTACGCGTTCATGGTCTGCACTCGGCAGGTCAATTTTATTAATAACGGGAATAATTTCCAAATCATTATCCAAAGCCAGGTAAACATTGGCAAGCGTCTGCGCTTCAATGCCCTGCGTAGCATCAATAACCAGCAGTGCGCCTTCACAGGCAGCCAGCGCGCGCGATACTTCATAAGTAAAATCGACATGACCCGGAGTATCAATAAAATTAAGCATATACTCCTGCCCGTCGCGTGCCGTATAAATACTGCGCACAGCCTGCGCTTTAATGGTAATGCCGCGTTCACGCTCCAAATCCATGGAATCAAGAATTTGTTCTTCCATTTCGCGCTTGGTTAATGTGCCGGTATATTCAATCAAACGGTCGGCCAGAGTAGATTTACCATGGTCGATATGTGCAATAATAGAAAAATTGCGTATATGTTGCTGATCCATTGCGTTCTCCTTATAAAAAACTTATCTGACTTATTATTATATCATTTATAGCGCAGTACCTGCAAGTACATGAACTTTTCGCCGGGCTGTAAAAAATATTGCTGCCGCAAGATTTATAATAAAAAATCCTTGCGCAGTGCCTTACTTTGTGGTAAAATTACTTGGTAAAGGTAATTGATGGTAGGAGGTGAATTCGTTGCCGAACATTAAATCTTCCATTCGTAGCGTAAAAACTGATGCAGAACGCCGTGCAAAAAATGCACCTGTAAAGGCTGCTATCCGTAACATTGCCCGTAAAGTAGTTGCTTTAACCGAAACCGGTACTCAAGAAGATGCAAAAGCTACTTATGTAACTGCATCCGGTTTAATTGATAAAGCAGCACGTAAAGGTATTATCCACAAAAACGCTGCAAACCGCAGAAAATCCAGACTTGCAAAAAAAGTCAATGCTATGGAGTAATTTCTCCGTATATTAAAGCCTGCAAAAGCTTGCAGGCTTTATTTTTTTACCCTATCCGCGTTTTATAATACTTTCACCAAACTTGTTTTTTAAAAAATCAACGGCCATGTTGCGTTTTTTTATTTTTTCGTTTTCATTAAAATTCAAAACCGGCGCTGCGTCTTCACTTTCCAAATGCGAAATGCTTACGCCAAGCAAGCGCACGCCTTCCGTAAATCTTACCTGCTGCATAAGTTTAAGTGCTAGTGCATAAATTTCTTCGTCATATGCTACCGGCAGTTCTGATGTTATACTGCGGGTAATTGTTTTAAAAGAGCTGAATTTAACTTTTAAAGTTACCGTATACCCGATTAATTTGCGCTTTCTCAACCGCCAGCCGGTTTCGCCGCATAAATCGCGCACAGCCTTTTTCAAATCTGCTTCTTCATACAAATCTTTATCATAAGTATGCTCTTTGCCTATTGACTTGGCTTCTGTTTCGTTTACAACCGGTCTTTTATCTATGCCGCATGCCAGGTTATGTACAGCCTGCGCATTAATGCCAAATACTTTTTGCAGAATGCTTATATCGGCGGCGGCTATTTTGCCGATTGTATCAATGCCGTACTGCAAAAGCATTGCTTCTGCCGATTTGCCAATGCCAAAAATTTTACGCACCGGCATAGGCGCAATAAAGGCAGCCGCTGTTTCATGTTTTATTAATACCAATCCGTCCGGTTTTTCCAAATCGGAGGCAAGTTTTGCCAAAAATTTATTGGGTGCAATGCCAACGGAAGCACGCAAGCCTGTTTGCTCATAAATTTTGCTTTTTACAGCTTTGCCCAATGCCACAACATCAGGGTACAAACCTTCCATACCGGTTACATCCAAAAATGCCTCATCAACAGAAAGCTGCTCCACCAACGGCGAAAAACTGCGGAAAATTTCCATTATTCCGTCAGAAATTTCTTTATAACGGCGCATCCTCCCCTGAATGTAAATACCCTGTGGGCACAGGCGCTTGGCCATATGCATCGGCATGGCAGAATGAACGCCAAACTTACGCGCCTCGTAAGAGCATGTAGAAACTACGCCTCTGCCGCTTAAACCGCCTACAATTACCGGCAGCCCCTTCAGACTCGGATTATCAAGTTGTTCTACCGATGCAAAAAAAGCATCCATATCGACATGCATTATCCAGCGCAGCATCTTATCACTCCAACAGTTTTATATAAATATAATAACACATACGTTCGCTTTTTGCCATATTTTTAGCAGTATAAGTACCGTTACATAAAAAAACAGCATCTCTGCCTGATCTGACAGAAATGCTGCCTTTTTATTTTAGTTTAATGAAAATACTACTTGTACACGTGCGTTTAATTTAATCTTGCCGGGAGAAAGTTTAGTTGCCACCCCATCTTCGGCAAGGTTAGTAGTGCTTCTTAATTTATTGGCGCCATAAGCAACAATAGTACCGCCGTCAAAACTGTTAATATCTGCGCTGAGCATATTGCCAAGGGTGCGGCTGCCTGCATTTGCTACAACAGCGGCCTTGTCGCGGGCATTTTCAACTGCCGTTGCAAGCAGTTGGCGCTGAATAATATTTTGCGTGCTTAACGCATAAGTTATATTGCTGATATTGGTTGCCCCGGCTTCGACCACGTTATCAATCACCTGAGAAAGTTTATCCAAATCTTTAACCGTTACTTTTATGGAAGAATCAAGAACGTATTTATCGGCAGTACGCACGCCGTTGCGGTCTACCTTATATTCCTGATAAAGATAATAGCTTGTGTTTTGCAAATCATTATCGGTAATGGCAAGCCCTAAAAGCGCTCTGCGGATTTGGGAAGCGATTTGTGCCTCCTGTGTTCTGGCAGTTTCCGCATCATCTGCCCGTACGTTAATGCCAACATCAATATAAGCCATATCCGGCGCAACTTCCTGTTCTGCCATGCCGCTTACGGCAATGGTATTAGGCTCTGCTGCCGCAGCCAGATTTGTACCGGCTACGCTAAATACCAGTAACGCTGCTGCAAGTACCGATGTAAATTTTTTCATATTAACACCTCCATTATTTGCTTACATTATATAAGCCAAATATGTTTTAATTGTGTTATTTTACGTCTAAATTTACTTTTCCCAATACTTTTGCAGCTTCGCTGTCATCGATGACATTCTTTTGCTGGCTGGCAGCAGCATATTTTTTCAACAGCATATTAACAATGTTATAATCTACCATGCTGCCCGGGCCATCCATGCACCCTCTGTCACAAGCCATACCTTCAAAATATTCACAGTCTAATTTGCCATCTTCAAGCTGCTTAACTTCGGTTAAACAACGCTCCAGCCCGCTGGCATAATGAGTTTTTAAGTTTTTTCCTTCATCGCCAAGTGCATTAACAACCGCACTTTTTACGCCGCAGGTAACCGGGAAGGAAATGCCGTAAAGCGATGCTTTCGAATTAAACTCGTCCACCTGCATTTTATCAGCTTCAATATCTGCACCGGCAAGCAGGCAGGACATTTCTTCAAAAGTCATGGCATAATCAATGGCATCCAAATTTGCATACGCTTCTGCTTTTTTAGCTATGCAGGGTCCAATAAATACCGTTACAGCATCCGGATTAAGTTCTTTTACATAGCGCCCGCAAGCAACCATGGGTGAAACAGTCTGCGAAATTTTACTTTCTGCGGCAGGAACATGTTTTTTAATCATATTTACAAAAGAAGGGCAGCAGGAACTTGTCATATATTTTTGTTCCGACGGAACTTTTTCCATAAGTTCTTTTGCTTCGCGGCAAGCTGTTAAATCGGCACCAATGGCAACTTCCTTAACGGCAGCAAAACCTGCCTTCATTAAAGCTGCCACTACCTGCGCAGGAGTAACCTTTAAGCCAAGCTGACCTACAAAAGATGGTGCCAGCAAAGCATAAACCTGTTTGCCTGTTTTAATTTCCTTTATAACCTGCACGATAGCACTGCGCTCGTCAATAGCACCAAACGGGCAGGCGCTGCGGCAGGCTCCGCACTGTACGCATTTGTTAAAATCTATTTTGGCTTTTCTATCGGCACCGGCAGTAATTGCACCCAAAACGCAGGAACGTTCACACGGGCGGCTTACTTCAATAATAGCGCCAAACGGACAGGATTTTTTACAAATACCACATTCAACACATTTGGTTTTGTCTATATACGCTCTGTTTTGGTAAATGGAAATCGCCTTGCGCGGACATTTATTAATACATTTATGTGCTACACAATGGCGGCAGGCATCAGTAACTAAAAATTTATCAATAGGGCACTGGTCGCAAGCTTCAGGCAAAACATCAATAACGGGCAGAGTTCTGTCCAAAGGTTCAGCCAGAGCTTTTTTGCTGGCATCAACAATATTTATGCCCGTTTGCAGGCCTAATGCCATATCAATACGGTTTTTTAAAACTGCACGTTCTTTATGCACGCAGCAACGGACACGCGGCGTATCTTCGGTAACCGTGTTATATAAAATATCATAAACGTGTTCAGGTAAATTTCCGCTCCACGTAAATTTAGCAATACCTGTTAAAACTGCTCTCCTGAATTTGGTTACTTCTGTTAATTCCATGTTCAGCACCTCAACAATAAAGTAATCTATCATCATTGTAATAGATAAGCAGAATAAAGGCAAATAAAATATCTTGAGGGAAGCTGAAAATAATTTCAATAAAAGATAAAAATAGAAAGAAATAAAACGCCTTAAGAAAGCAAAAAAGGCAGTGCTTAGTGCATTACTTTTCCTGTGTTACATAAAAAAAGAAACATACCATAAGGTATGCTTCTTTTTTAACCGGCAGCTATCTATCCTCCCGGGCCGCTTCCAGCCAAGTACTTTCGACGTAT
>ENA-OPAL01000853-OPAL01000853.1-human-gut-metagenome-genome-assembly--contig:-NODE-853-length-21092-cov-2.982364_pt1 | contig 21092 bp, 24 predicted proteins | sample MGYA00241057_ERZ501430 | MGnify/ENA primary metagenome ERZ501430 (study PRJEB25962, sample SAMEA2042506) | human gut metagenome | biome: human gut; feature: human-associated habitat; material: faeces...
CCATATTTCTGACTTATTATCTATAAAATATTGAGTAATAATCGGTTGTAAATACTCATATGTATTCGATACGGTACCCGGCTTCGGAAAGTACCTTGGCTATAAAATCCGGTCTGATGTAGATGATGTTCTCCAGCATGTAACTCAGTTCCGCCGAAGTCTTGTACACTTTCTGCGAGGTAGGACCGATGGGGCTGAAATTCGCCTTCAGGAAACCTGCTACGGCGTCCACCTTCTTCCGTTCTTCTTTCTTCTTTTCTTCTTCAGGATTATCTTCTTCCTGATAATTAGTGAATCCTATCTTCTTTGCCATAATCATTCATTCTTTTTCTAAATTCGTCATCGTATGTCTGTGGGAATATCCGGGATATCATGTCCGAATATGTAATGAGCTGTTGTGCCAGCATGACCTTCGCATCCATGTTGTTGTAGAAACGGTCTATCACCGTATGTTCGTCAATGAGCAGCGTGGCTATATATTCAGCCAGCTGTGAGAATCCGGTGAAGGATTCCGCTTCGATAGCTTCAGAGAGTTCCTGCATTGCTTCAATGCCTAACTCGAGCCTGATATCAGCATTCATAATAAACACGGATAAATATGTTTAACCTGGGTGAATACAAGGCAACAGACAGTACTGTCCGGTTCCCCTTCGGGATAGATTTCTATCTGCACATCCTGATTGATGCCGAGCATCTGTACGACAAGCGTTTTGGAACGCGGGTACCGTTCATTCAATTCCTTCACCTTATCCTTAATTCGCTGTGTGAAGCTGAAGAAGTCATCTTCAGTCTGGAACAGGGTATTCCTGTACATGATTATCCACAGTCTCAGTTCTTTCGTTTTATTGTTCCTGCTCGAATACGGGAATATATATCCTAGAAATTTCATGCTTTACCTCCTTGTCCAATAGCAGACGTATTTACCCAAAGTCTTTTCCCGGTACAGGTACAGGGAACCGTCAAAATCAATGCGGATGGCATAATGCTTCATTCGGGCAGGCAATCTGCCGCCAAAAATCTTATTGAAAACGAAATCCTCGAAACTCATAGCCCCTCCTTCTTCAGCGATACGACGGAAGCGGCCAGCCAGGTAACGAATGCCAGGGCAGACCATACACTGATGAACATGCCACTTATGCAGCACATCAAAGCAAGTAGGAAGTTGATGACCAGCAACGCCTGCCGGTTGGTAACTTCTTTTTCAAGCAACAGGGAAAACACACGGTTGTAGGATGACAACCAGAGAACGATGGCCTCACGGAGTGAGACTTTGGGCAAGGATGTATTCTGACCCTTGGCCCGAATGATTTGTTCTTTCATTTTGGTAGACAATTAAAATGAAACAATATGTTAATTAAATTACGGGAAAGGAAACAGAAAAGGTTCCGCTTTCCCGTTGTCTACCACCTGAAACAGGCTGTGGGTGCATTAACACTCCACACGGGGGTCGGAACCCTATAGGTATATAGCAAAGCTATGAACATAAAAAATGCCCGCAGCAATATTTATTGGCGAGCCTTCGCACGCCTGTTTCAAATGGTAGACGTTGCAAATATGAGGATTTATTTTGGATTAGCAAAAGGAAAGCCGATTTTTTTGAACATAAAAAAGTTCCGCTCCCCGTTGCTCAACACCTGAATCAGGCTGTGGGTGCATTAACACTCCACACGGGACGGAACTATAAGACAGGAATACCTGAAGCACTACACGAACAACGGACTGTCATTCATGAATTTCTTGATTGGAGCAACCAGTTCATCCTTGACTCCATCCAGTTCATCCATGCTGTTGATGGCAATCTTCAGCACTGAACCGTCTTCGTTCATCAAGCCAATAAACATCTTCTCCGGATTGTTAAGGTACAGTTTACAGATGGGTTTACGAACATTACCATCAAGGTTCACCGCAAACAATCCTTTGGAGTCTCTATAATCGATACGGTTCGGGTCCACCACATCAGAGAGGACTGTCACAATGCGATGGAAGAAATCGAGTTCCAGGACAGTCGTTTCGACACCCGGCTTGACGTTTTCAATCTGGTCGTTGCTCGTTATAAGCCCCAAGCCCCTCAGTACATGATATTTTCTCCGCTCAAAGAATTCCTTGTCTTTGACATTCTCCAATGACAGGATTTTGTCCAGGTATACGGATTCATTCTTGTAATCAGCGAGGCAATGATAAGTCAATATCATCAATCTGAAGAAATCATATCCTTTCGCACCACCCTCTATCATCGGTTTCAGTACATTCGGAATCAAGGCATACTGCTTCCTTTTATACTTTCCGACAGCCAGGGAAATCAGCTCAGAGTAGAACTTGTATTTCTGCAAGTCTAAGGTTTCTCTGATGCTAGCCTCTTTCCGTTCCAGATAGCCGGAAACGGCCTGGTTATAGGTCACGATGTCATACACCTCACTGACCTTCACCCTGAACTGGTAGTTATCAGGATAGTCCAGAACCAGCCCCTGCAGCTTATTGGTCATCAACCGGGCCTTGAAAGCTCTCGCCATAGTCCTCGGTACATATCCCAGGTGCAACCCTGTAACAGAAATGACCATTACAGCATTCTTATCATATTCATTGTCCGGTTCCTCCAGGAAGAACACTTCGTCGTTAGGCTGCAATTCCTCTATATAGTCACGTTCTTCCCAGTCACGGTAAAATCCTCCCACCACAGTCAATGAATCATAATCGGGGGCGCATTCTGCCGGTCTGTCATAACTTGTGCGTGAGTACGAACTCCTGTAAGAAGAGGACGGCGATGAGCCTCTGTAGGAAGAGGATGAACTACTACTTCCATAGGAAGAAGAACTTCCATAAGAAGATGAACCACTGCCATAAGATGAATTACCATAATTCGTCCGTCTGACTGTCCTATTGCGGGTATCCGGTTTGGACAGAGCTGCAATAAAGATAATAACAATAACGACACAAATAATTATAATTAAAACGAGCATAGCTATTAGATTTATCGGTTTAAAAAACTCCGGAGACCTTCACAGGCTCCCGGAGCAACTATGAAAAATAAAATGATTCAATCGCTTCAGTGAAGCTATGAACATTTGTATTGTAATGTCAGAATACTCTATTTTTTCTTTCTGCTAAACAGATAGGTCACTACAATGATCAGTATACCTATGACATTCGCTGTCGTTGTACCCAGAAGAGTCACAAGAACCGTATCACTCAGCTGGAAATTGCTTGGACTACCGCAAAGAACAAGGATGAAGAATACGGAAAACATGTAAAAACTGACAAAAGTAAATATCTTTTCAGCAAACAACTTCCGCTGGTCGCGGTCCTGACTATCTCCTCGGTTTTCTCCTTCCTTTGCGTCATTATCCAGTTTAAGCTTTCTCCACTCTTCTTGTTTGATTTTTTTCACGACATCATCGTAGTCATCTTTTTCTACAGTGGATTTTTCCGTTACATTAGCGGCAAGCTCCTTTAAAGCATCTGCCAGACTTTTCTTCTCCATCATCCAATGGCATTCTCTACAATAGATTTATAATAGATTCTTGTCATCTCATCCGGTATTTCTACATTTTTACCGGGGGCATAACAATACGCCCAGGGAGTACCATCCTTATGAAGAAGGTTGATCAATTCTGACGTAGATTTATCCCTGTATCTATCCCATACAAAGTCGAGTATCATCTTGATGTCACTATCGGTAATTTCCGGATTGATAAAATCCAGTTCTCCATTTTCATCCTCATCGATAGCGATAGCAGACTTCTCTTCTATTTTATTGTTCTTGTTATGTTTGAACGAATGATAGACACTTGGAATTACAGGACCATATTTCCAAGCTTCGACGGTATCAAATCTCTTGTCGATAATAACCTTTTCCAACATGGCCATAGCAAATCCATAGGCAATATAAACATATTTCACCAGTCTCAGTAAAGTAAGCGGGTGTGGAGCCTGGGTATCTTCATTAGCCTTGTCTACAAAATAATTGGCGATTGCAATTGCGTCATTTTTCATAAGGTATATATATATTGTGTGTTATGTAATTCATACATACGAAATTCTCATAAATAAACACAGAAGTCCTTCTGTATGTTTATCTATGAGATGCAATCTTTTTAATCCGAAACTTAATACCGCAACAAAGATAGAGAAAATGTACACAAAATACAATAACAGTATACTTTCATTAACACAATCATACATAAAAAATGCACTTCATGTAACAAAATTATTGCACCCGATAGAACACACCTTTATATATAGGGCTGAATCCGTCCTTGTCAACCTCGACCTCCAGCTGCTTGCACTGGTAGAGCTGATTGGCAATAAGAAACAGCTTTGTCGCATCGATATTCGGTTTACGATAGATGAAATCAATCTCATAGCTGACCCGTGTATCGACCTTGTTCACGACCTTAATCCGGCTACCGATGGAATCGGCACATACCGGATTCAGTGACAGGGAATACTGCGGGAAACTACCGGTCATACCCGGTACCTTCTGGTTGTAATCCGTGAACGGTATCGGAAGGTTCGTAGTGTATGTTTCTCCGTCTGCTGTATAGCTGAATTCATGGGTACCTGTAGAGAAAGCAACTTCAAGTATACCTTTTCCGTCATCTTCACCCTGTACGGATTCCTCTCCCTCGATAGCATCCTGCACATTGATTTCTTCAGGCTGTGTAGTCTTATACGACGAAACAGGAAGCAAGGAATCCAATTGAATCAACGGTTCTTTTCCGAAGAACTGGTCAGTAGGCTGTTCATACAGCCCTATCTTACAGGGGCTGAGCGCTACCGGAACAATCTTCAATGTGGTATCAACCGATTCGTCCTCTTCATCTCTAATCAGGTTCCGGAACAGGTCCACTTCCTTCAGGCTGTCGGTCGTTTCCTCACTGCCTTCTTTCTTCTGCCGATAGTTGATGTACCTGCGTTCACCAACACTGAAAATATACTGAGGCTTTTCATCTTTATCAAGTCCGTTCCAGAATGTCTCCATATCTGCATACGAAGAGAACGTCTCTGTCTGAGCATTGTATTTTACCGCTTCATCGATGTAATCATACCTGTTTGCATCAAGCGAAGGAAGGTCATACCCCACATTGCCGGTAGAGATATCCTTATCCTGGACATCTTCCATATTGACCGTGAATGCAGCCAGCACGTCATCAGCCGGTATGACGAATGTTTCGGAATCCTTATAGAAATCAGCCAGGTTATAGAAATTCACAACCTTATTCCCTTCGTCGACAACCGTAATCACCTGACAGAACTTTTCAATCTCATCGAGAAAATCACTGATTGTCCAATGTGGTAATGCTGTCGCAATCTTCCGGCTCTGCACAGAACTGACTACATACAGGTTGCGCAAGAATGTCTTATCTATATCGTTTTGCCCGACAGTATACCCTACTGACTCTACTATTTTCTTGATAAGGTAAGTAAGATAAGGTTGTGCACAAAGGTAACTCGGATAAATCAATGGCGTAAACATATCTCCCTTGTATTGGAAATAAGACATGTTGAAATTAACCTTTTCTCCGCTTTCGGACTGGATAATCAGGCTGTCAGTCTGATCAACCGTACCATAATATTCCGGTTTATATTCCGGACTGTTCCAAATCAATGCATGAGCACTTGGATATGGTGTCTCGCCTAAATCCAGTCGATCAATATACACATCATCGTTTGTCCGGAAATTGAACTCACTGTTACCTGAAACCAACTGGATAGATACCGTTTCATCGGTTACGGAGTTCACGATCGCGGTGCCGCGCAGTTTCACCTGGTTATTATTAATCAATACCGCAGGAAGAGACAATACGGATTTCGGAGTATCGAGTCTGTTGTAATGACGAAAAATCTTACGGTTTACTAGGCTGTTCATAGACAATTCGATGGTCAATGTCGAATTGGATGAAGAAGTAAAATATGGATTCTCCATCACGAAAGTGAAAGACAGTTCCGGTGGGAGTTCAGCCAGAACTTTATTGATATACAGTTCTATCATGAGCGGTGCCTTGATTTGTTATTCATCAGTTTGTTGTATTCATCCTGGGCCTGTTTCATCCCCTGTTTACCGGTCACAGAATTGACGGTCAGGAACGGTTCATCGAGCCGTTCAGACAGCTTGCGGATACAGGACGACAGATTGGACAGCATGGCCGTTGTCGCCGGATCCTGTCTCGTCGAAGTGGAACCGGATGAAGGTCTCCCGGTAACGTTTGAAACGGTAGTTCTCTGTGATGAACTGACCACAGCCGCCACATCATCACCGGTCAGCCGGGAAACCGTACCCGTACGCTGGGCATAGTCTATCAGGTCAAATATCGGTCGCAGGTTCGGATTGGAAACGGCAAAACGGTTCGAAACGAACTCATTGGCATGTACCAGTCCCTTCGGTTCATCCCAATCGCCCGGACCTGTGTAGCCTCCGGAAGCGAATCCTCCGATGGCAGCCTTGGCCGTCTCGAATGCAGCAGTAATCAGTGCCGATTCGGCTGCTGCTGTAATCAATCCAAAGAGACCTGCCGAACCGATGTTTCTCATTGTACTCTCTGCGATATAGGCTACCATCAGCTTCTCGATGGTGTCCAATACCATGACTACCATGTTATTCAGGAATTCGTCCATGGCATCCTCGTCTCCTGCCAACGTCTTACCCAATGCCTGCCCGAACTGTTGGGCCACTCCCATCATCAATCCAAAAATCATCTCATAACGGGCACCCACATCTTCGATGGAATTGATACTCTGGTCATGGAAATTCACGAACTCTGCAATCAAGGTGGCCAACGAGCCTTTTATCTGTTCTTCTGAAGAAGATGTATACTGACTGATGGCACGCCAGTTCTCATCCACAATATCACGCCAGGTCTTATTCGCACCGTCCAACGCATTACGTGAATTTTCAATGGCCGTGTCAACCTTCTTGAGATATTCATCCACCTCTTCATCCTTTCCGGAATCTATCGGAGATTTCTTCCGGTACTTCTTATCCAGCTTATCGAGTTGCTGCAGGTATTCCTCACGTGTGATGAGTCTTTTCCGGTACTGCCGTTCAAGTTCCTTCAATTCCAATTCAAAAGACTTTTCCAGACTGGATAGTATCGTCTTCTTTTCTTCCTTATCTTCCTGAATACAGGCTTCTTTCAGCTGAATCTGCAAGTCAAGCAACCTACGGTTTATCTCCTGCCGTTTTTCGGGTTCCAGACCGGCTATCTCCAGCTGACGATCCAGATGCTTCATCTCCAGGTCAGTCAACATCTGCTGATATTCCTCACGGCTCATGATGTCACTGTCCAGATAGGTCCGTTTCAGTTGTGCCAGTTCGTCCTGGTAGCGTTTCTCTTCGGCAATGAGTTGTTTGTTCTCTTGTTTTTTCTTCTTGTCTTCCGTACCGGTAACAGTGGTACCACCTCCGGAACCGGACTTGGGCGTAACCACAACTTCATCCAGTTCGTTCGCCGGTTTCTTCTTCTCCTGCGGCAGGAATGGATTCAGTTTGTCCTGAACTTTTTGTACTTCTCCTGCTGTCTCTGAAACAGATCTAGCATACTTTCTCATATACTTCTGAATATCACTTACTTCCGATATGGTAAAACGTTTCGTTTTATATAAAGCAGTAGCTACACCTAATGCTATCTCTGATGCAGATTTTCCTTTTGCCACCATTTCCTCCGTAAAAGAAGTGATAATTTGCATCCGGTTCTGTACGTCAGATGAAGTCAGACGAGTCAACATAATCTCGGATATGTCATTCAAGATATCCGCCTGTTTCTCCACTCCCTTCGAATAGATTTCAGTGGTCTTGTTTGACAATATTTCTTGTGCAATTTTGGCCTTGATGGCAATAGCAGCTTTATTGTAAGCTCTTGTAATCTCATCGACAGTGGCTTTCTCGGAAAGCAGGTTATCCAGATAACCTCCATATTTGGAATTGAATTCCTTGATGAGTTCTATACGGTTCCTAGTACCGGTATTCGCCGCCAAGATGGAACCGTACATGGTCTTCAATTCCGCATGGGCGTCTGAGGTCTGCTTCTTGAAATCCTTATATGCCTCTTTAGCCTCGTTTGTGCGTGTCGCCAGGAAATAGATACCAGTTGCCAGCGCAGTCACCGTTGCCAGAACGGCAGTAAACGGGTTAATGGCTAATGTCGCCCACATGATTCGGATAGCCTGACTAGCTTTTGTCACATTTCCATGAAGCAAATTCACGGCAGCTGCATACAAGTAGGATACCGCTGTCAATGATTTGACAATAGTCTGGTTCGCCAACATGGAACCGGAAAAAGTACGTAGGATTTTATTGGCTCCTGTCAGATTACCGGACAAGACAGAAACTGCTACAGCATACGATATTTTGAGCGTAGCAGCCGTTTTCGTAAGTGTATTGAATGTTTTGAGACACAGATTACTGATACGCAAATAATTTGTGTAGACAAGTAGGGCACTACCGATGATAATGATTTCTCCACTCCACTTTTTGAGCCAGTCAATCAAGCCGGGCAGTATCTTGACAACGTAAGTCATGGCATTTGTGCTTACCAGGATAGCCGGATTCAGTTTGTTGATGAGTTCAATACCTGCCAGCTTCATTTCATTACGTACCTGTGCCATGCGTGCCGATGCGGTATCAGAATTGATGGCTGCCTGTTCAACGGCCACATTCGTACCGGTAACAGCTTCAGTATATTGTTTCACCATCTCTGTGTTCTGCAAGATGACAGAAGCGGCATTATACCCCTCTTCACCGAACATGTTCTTGATTTGTGCAGCTGTCATCTGCTTGTTCTTCAGATTCTCCAATGCCTTATCCAGTCCGACAATCTTCGGGTTGGTTTCATCGGCACCTGTCTGCAGAACCAGGAAGAACTTCTTCAGTGCGGTACCGGCCACTTCATCCTTGATACCGGAATACGCCAATGTTTCAATGAGTGCTACGGTCTGTTCGATGGGAACGTTCGCACTGGCAGCGGCCACTCCGGCATTACGGATGGCTGAAGCCTGGGAAGCGATGTTGGCAGAACCTGCCTGGGAACCTGCGGCTAAAACGTTGGTGAATCGTGCAGCCTGATCCGCTTCCGCACCGTACTGATTCAATGCCAAGGTAAGGGAATCTACAGCCTGTTCCAGAGTGATGTCACCGGCTGCCGCCTGTAACCGCATGGCTTCTTCTGTCACGGCTGCCAACGCCTCCTTGTCTCCCAACAATTCCGGCTTGGCAGAACCCACAAGCATAAAGGCATCAAGAATCTCATCGGCAGACTGCCGTACACGCAGCCCCTCCTTGGTCATGGTGGTGGAAAGGACCTCGGCCTGCCCGGTCAGCCATTCGATGGAAGAGTCATCCAAGCCGGTAAGTGCCTTCAGCGAAGCCTGGCTATCTTCCAGTTTGTTCTGTTCGTCACGAAGTGCCTTGAGCCCCAGAACAAGACCTGTAAGGGAAGCAATCATACTGGCGATGAATCCCCCGTACTGGTTGAATTTATCCACCCATTTCGAGAAACTGAACATGGAGGTCTTTGTCTCAGCCGTTACAGCCTTGATGTCATTAGCATGTTCACGTAAGACAGCTTTCAGTGTGCGTATCTTTTCTGCGGTATGGTTATATTCTTCCGTGCCGCGCTGCATATCCTTTATGTCTTTGGTGAGCTTGCGTACTTCTTCGCTAATGGTACGTGTATCATCCTTGATTTCTTTCCCGTCGATGTAGAGATATACCCCTCTCTTTACTTTCTTGTCATTTTTTGCCATACCGCTTTTCGATGGTTATCACGTTAAACTTCTCGATCACTTTCTTCAGGGCTGTATCTCCGTAATATTCGGCAGAGATATCTGCCAACTCATCGATATTCTGGACGATGGGAGGGTCTAACCAGGGCAACGGTGTACGAAGGATAGTACCGTAATGGTTATCGACGGTGCGCATCCGCCGGATTCGATATTCACTGACTTTCTGTGCCCGCAACATGATCCGCTTCTTTGTATTCGCCCAAGCCGAATGGCCACGCATAATGACACCATCCTTGACGATGTAACCACGTCCGGCACCGTATTCGCGATATGCCCCGTATTTCCAGAACCTGAAGCCGAGTCCGACATACGCTTCACCACCTTCACGGTCACGAAGCAGACGGGCATTCAGTTCGCGCTGTAGCCTACCTGTAGAATCGGTATTGTCCAAGATACTAACGGACAACCGACGAATCTTATGCGTCCATTCTTCTACGGACTTATTGAACCATTTTGCGCCGACAAGTCGGCTCTCTTCTGTCGTTTCAGCCATAATGAGTCATGTTAACGACACAAAGCTAACATGAAATAATACTCAGTAAAGGGACAAGGAATTGAAGGTAAGAAAGCAAATACTTGTAACTGAATGTTTGTCAAGGCATCAATGACAATAAAGTTGCCTATATGGTAAAAACGAACAGGACAAAACGAATTTCAGCCTCTATGTTTATACCAGTGATAATGTTATAGTATAACTTTGCATATACAAACAATCCCGCTCACGGCAATGAGCGGGACCAAAATAAAACATACCATGATAGCAGATATTATCAATTTGGTAAGTCTAATATTGTATTACAAAATCTTATATATTCTTTATAAGATTGTAAAAGTAATATTTAAAGAGGATTAGACAAAATGACTCCAGGGGAAATGATTTCCGCCTGGAGTTTTATAACTGCAAAGATGGTGATTTTTTTTAAAACATCATCTTTTATCTACAAAAACAGCATATAACAATTTATCTTCAAAGTTTAGTTGTATATTTTCAAGCACTTCTTGTGTATTTTTCAGCACTTCACTTGCCATTTCATCACCTAAGATAAATAGTAATGGTACGCTGAGAAAACCTAAAACCCTCTACATATCGTTCTCCATAATCACAGTACATCTCAGTTCCTTGAGGATTTTTAGGCACTCTGGATTGTCCACATTGCCCAGGTCGGCCACAAGCGAAACGAACTGAAGGGACAGACCAGTACAACGGTACATCTAGTCCTTAATATCCTGCAAAATCTCATAATCTAATCTTTCCATATAATTTTAGTTTGGTTATATGGATAGGAACGCAGGAGTGAGGAAAAATTTACCGGAAACGGAAGAAATTTCTGAAAAGGACGCCCGAAAAGCGTAACGAATAATTACGACTTATCCTTTAGAATCCAATTCTCATCTATGAAAGCACTAACATTAAGTTCTTTATCCCTTAACATCGTTTCTACAATATCGACATGTCCAGATTTACCTCTACATAATTCAATAAAAAATTTAAAATCTCTAAGGTGCTTGGCATGTGTTTTTGTGTCTTCTTCTAAATTTGATTTATGACGATACATAAACTCAACTTTATTTATCAAATAGCAAAAGAGTTCATCATTATTCATTTGAGCCTGTATAAGTTGAATATACCTTTGTTTTGCATCATTATCTAGTATATCATCTGGCTGACTAGCAACAAATTCTACTTCATTATGTATGTACTTGAGATAATTTTTAAAATCAACAGAAACAGATGATCCAATACGCTCATTAAAGCTTTCCCAAAATTTTGAAATATCATATCTTTTATAACTTTTAGCAATGTTTTTTATAGGAATGTAGCATTTCATATACATATATTTTACAAGAAGATTCTTCATATACTCATTCTTACATATTGAGAATATGTTATTCTTTACATTACCTTTTACACATTTTTTATCATAATCTGAAACAAATAAAATACTATCATTATGCTGCATAGCTTTATCATATAATATTTTATGCTGGGCAAATATTTGAGTAAATGTAGCATCAAACGAAGTTCTCCTTGAGGCGTTTACTTGTGAAATGAAAGCTCTATATGCTAATAGTATTGATATGAATGCGAATATGCCTCCGAAGAAAGTAGCAAAATCTCCCCATTTACTTATATCATTTGAAATGTTATTTTCATTTATCCACCAACTATCACCATTAAATTTGTGAATAATTAATTTTGCGCCAAGACAACATATTGATATAATAAGTAACGGAATAGAAATCGACCTAATATACCGACAAATAGCCATGAGATTTATTTTTTTCTGACCAAATGCATAAAGGACATAAATGAAAATGAACAATAAGAATAAAGATGTTATTATCCCATTATATTTTCCACCATAAAACACATGATATAAAACAATGCCATAAAATATAAAAAGGGATGATCTATAACGTGAATTATTTTCATTATTTTTAAATATACAAATCAGTATGCTAGATATTGTGATAGTTACCAATAAGATATATATAAAGTATAATATATTGTTGCAAACATCCATAGTATAAAGATTTAAGTTACAAATGCAATATACATATTTTCACATTACGGACAACTGATTTCCAGTAAATTCTATCAAAAGCTGTTCTCAATTTTACGAAAGAACAAAAACAAATCCCCGACTCGCCAGCCGGTGAATGTTATCCAAAGCATTTGTTAGGCGCTGAACTCCTACAAACAGCGCCGGGAATGATTCATCAGGCACCTCCTTCCTTATTATACAGTTATTTCTTCAGCTTGTAAACCATCCGGCCAACCACCACTAGGATGGTGATTATCACTATCCCGATTGCCCAGCCTCCCACGTTCACGCAGAATTTCTGCCAATTCGTTAGTTCCTTCTCGACCGTGTAAGGTATTTTCACCTCCTTGGCTACCGTAACCTCTTTAGACGGCAGGTACACCGTATCGGGCTGTGTCTTCATCTTCGCCAGCAGGTTGCCCAGGCTGTCTATTACCAATTGTGCCTGTGCATTCTTTCCGTTGGCGATGTCCAGCCATGCCAGTACGACCTTTCCGTTCTCATCGCACTCCAGTAATGCCCGTATTGTAGCGCTGTCCGGCGGTAACTGGACTTCCACCAGCTTCTCCACAACAACGCTGTCTTTCTGTCCTTCTACCGGAACATACTTGGTTTTACACGAACAAACGAGTAGAAGGCACATGAAGGGAGCCAGCGTAATGCACCGGCTCACCTTATCCATTATGTAGTCATAGAGTCTCATAATGCCTCCCAACCTGCAACCACGTCCGACATCACAGCTGGAACGCCGTTCTCTACCTCCGAAATGGCAGCTGCAAAGGCACACATCGTTGCCTTGTCGTCCACGTCCGGCACGAAACTGTTCGGCACCTGCATTTCCTTACACACACGGGAGATATATCCTCCGGTGTAGTTCTCGCTAGGCGGTGCCCAGCGGTTGATGAAATCTGCAATGGTCCGACATCCGTGCCGTCTGCGGTAGTTCTGCAATGTACGGATGAGGGCACGGTAGCCCCACTTCATCCCGGTAAACTGGAAGAACTCCTTGTCTTCCTGTACAGGTCTCAATCCCTGCCATTTGTCCTTTGTAATCCGGATGTTTCCCGGATTGTTGTTTCTCAATCCCCTTGGTTGCATAATAGTACATTTTATGGTTAATAATCGCTAGGAGGCTGTCTTTTGTCACAACCCCTAACCTCACATTTCTTCATTTCAGCCTCCTTAAGTTGCAGCTCCTTTTCGTGCAGTTTGTAAACCAACTCCAGCTTCTCGTTCTCCAGTTTACGTACTTCGCTGTACAGGGTGTCCACCTTGACATCACGCTGGGCCAATCTCGCCTCCAGCCAGTCAACTTGCTTGCGCTCGTTTTCGTTTTCGGCTGCATCAGCGGAAGCGTCCTCCTTGCGCTGCTCGTACCTGCGGTTAAAGAACCATTTAAGGAGCTGCTTCACCCCCTCGATACCTCCGAGGGCGGTGATGAGTATGACCCAGTCGTTCAGTTCCATAAGTCTAAATGATTAACAGTGTTACATACGTTGTCAATAGTGCAGTTATCTCCACCCAGAACATAGTTTTTGTACCAAGGAACGTACCTGTAAAGTAACCGTTCCAGTTTTTAATCATCATCACTATCGTATAAACCAGATACCCTACCCATACAAGCAGCATCCACGGGCAAGTAAGACCCACCCACACCTGCGAGAACACCAGGCAGAGAACAGCCCCTGTCGTGTGGATCTTCTTTTCGATTCCCTTCCGGAAGTTCGGTGCGATACCGGTCATAATCATGCCAAGGCACGCTAAGAATGCCATGAACTGGTAACTATTTGGAGTGATCTCCAGTATGGCCGGCATGAGCAGACAGGCGGTAAGCACCATCGTAACTCCGAACCAAAATTTATGACTGATTTTATAATAGGTCTCAGAAATAGAGTAAGGAATGCCCTTACACTTAATACACACCGCTACCGTATAGGCTGCGATAATCAACGCTGATAAAATTGTCAATGCTGTAATCATAATTCTCTATTTTTAATCATTCAAAACTGACCGAACTAGGGGGCGAAGATTATCCAACCTATCGCTGATAATATCGTAGCAAATGCAAAAAGTCTTGTATATTTAATTGCTGTATTATCATCTATAATTGCGATAAAGCAAAAGATGGTAACGATGAAAAATAAAAATGTTAATATACCCATAATTTTAATATTTATAGTCCATAAAATCTTCAACAGAAGGACCAGCCGTAAGATAATTAATTACCTCAAAGCCACACCACGCTATCACAGAGGTGATGGCGATAAATACCACCACCTTTAGTGTTTGTTGTATTAGGTATTTCATGTTCATAAACTTATCGAACTATTTATTTATTTCAGTTTTAATATTTTTTTTAACTTTGCACTATTAATAGTTTTTTAAATTGTAAAAATATGAAAACAAATGTAAAATTCGGGGGGGGGTAAAATTCCTCTTTATCTTATCTTGCGTACTGAATGTATTATTTATAACTCACGCTATCAAGCGAAAAATTGAAATAAAACAATACAAAGACCATCCTAAGCCATCGCAAGCAATAGTCGGCTGGACAAATACCATTAGTAAACTAAATCTAAAAGCCGATATCGCTTTTTTTGGTAATTCCATAACAAGGAACTCTTCATTCCATGAATATTACCCAGATAAAAGGATTATCAATCTTGGATGTGGCGGCGACCGAATAGAGGACATGCTCATACGAATGCAAATGTTAAAAGCAGTTCATGCGGATAAAATATTTTTGATGGCAGGTATCAATGGAAGCAAGAATTTAGATCTTGAAGACTTTCAAAAAAAATACAATCTTTTAATAGACAGCATTCAAATCAATAATCCTGAATCCCAATTATACGTCCAAAGTATTCTTCCACTCAGTAAAGGCAAAGAGAATACAGAACATTATGCAGATAACGCTACCATCCAAAAGATGAATCTTATAATCAAATCAATCTGTCAAGCAAGGAATATCCCTTTTATAGATTTATATTCGTTATATTGCATAGATGGATATTTACCATTAGAATATACACGGAATGATGGAATCCACATCAAGGATAATTACTACAAAATCTGGTCTGATAAGATAAGACAATACATTTATGAATGATATAGTGAGGCATCCCACTATATCTCTCATTGTAACGCATCATACATCATCCTGCCTAATCTGTTTACACTTTCCGAGTCGTAATGATACGCATCAGAAAGCGTCAGAGATGTCGTATCCAGCACGCTTACATTTGCGTCAGATGCAGCTATGCTGTCGTATGCAGCATTCACAGTTGAGATATATTCTCCATATGTACTCTCTTTCAGCCTACCGATAACAATCTTGATGTCGGCAGATGTGTCAGATTTAAGTTGAGCGAAAAGTTCTTTTAAATTAGTTTCATAGGCATTTGCAGCATCTTGATGTTCAGCGTCTGTTTCACCTTGCAACCAGATAAATTTCCAGATGATGGCTTTATCGTTATAGTCCTTTTTGACCCTATCTATCATTTCCTGCAAACGAGGATACATGGACTTGTTATTTCCAATTTTCCAGCACCAGTTATAATTATCCATAGGTTGTAACGGAATACCACCGATAGCTCTTTTTAAAATTACCGCACTTTCACCTCTTAATTCAATCTCAGATGCTAACGAAAGTTCAATGCCAAATTTATTAGTCAAATTAGCGGAAGGGTAATACAGATTTTCAACCAAAAGATTATTAGTAACCATATCAGTCACTCTGCTTTCCCATACAAAAGGTACAGAATACTTCCTTCGATAAGCGGCATCAAGCTCTGAGATATAGCCTCTACCGTCAGCATTGCTCTGACCTGCAATGATATAGGCATTCACCGTTGACGAATCAAGCCCTAATGCCTTATCTATTTGTGACTCTACCTTATCACTTATCACAGAATAGTTGAAAGTAGGCTTCAAATGAGATATTTGAATTTCCGCAGGATTTGCATCATCATACTCACCATTATAATTAAGGCCGATGTATGCTGTACCTTCGGTATTGACCGTATAAGACATACTGCCATCTTCGTTAGATGTAAATTCTGATAAATTTATTCGTGCAAGGATAACAGCACCGGATGAATCGAAAAGGCAAGCGGCATAATTTAATAAAGCCAAATTTTTCACATATATCGTTTCTCCATTAAATATTGGAACCTTAGTACACCCACGGCCTGCACTCGCAGTTGGAGTGGCACTTCCACTCCAAAATGCCCCGTTGATTACATCGAATACAATATCTTCGGTCTTTGAATACAAACCTGGAATTTCAGCCGATGATACTTCATTTTCGTTTCCCTCAGAAGATTTAAGGGATTCTACTTCTTTTTGTAGAACGGTTATGTCATCAGTGTTTTTTTGTACCGCATCGGAAAGAGAACCGGAATAAGTGACCAATTTGAATATACCAACATTGTTTACGTTACAATTAACATAAAGGAAACCGTCTTGTTCAATCTTTATCGTCAATGGTGATGATGAGAAATCAACAACTTTATCGCTATATATGTATGCGCAAAGATTATTTGTGTCAGACAGATAATATACTCTGGCGGAGCCTGTAGTTCCCACTGTATTTAGCTGATATTCTTCACCTGCTTTAACCGGCAATTTACAACATTTCCACCCAGCATGGGTTGTAACATCAGGCATTGGCTGCCCGACAGACAAACCCGAAGAGCTGTAATATCCTGCTGACAAGATATCTGCTCCATAAGTTTTTTTATAACTAACCTTTGAGGACAATTCGGTCAGTTTCTCATCTTGTGTTTCCAGCTCCTGAGTTACGGCCGCCTGGGTCATGGCAGTAGTTGTAGACTCTCCGCGGCCGGATGCCAAGTCAGAAATAGCAAGTTTCTTACCTGATTCTTCTTTGTTTTTCTCAACCATATTGACAAGTTGCTCTCCAACAAGTGTATGTGTATTAGACTCAGGCAATTCGTTGTCACGGATAGTCTGCGCTCCTGACAACAGTTCATCAAACGTCTTTTCAGCCATATTACATTATGTTTTAATCGTTAATAAAAGCCTCCCTGCAAAGTTTCTGAGGGAAAATCTCCGGAAAATTCAGATATGCAAGGACTCCATACAGTGCGTTATCTATGTTCTCTATGTATTCACATTCCACATCGACGATAGAGAACTGCATAAGAAACGTAGTCTCCTTATTCCGCTTATCTGCAATGAATTTCTGAAGGAATTCAGCAAGAATAGTCTCTGTAAGTTCAAAGGCCTGTTCTATTTGCTTATAATCACTTGTATCATCTACATGCTGTAATATGAACAATAGGTATCCTTTATTCTTGCTTATAGATACGGTAGTTCCAGAAAATCCGAATTCTGAGGCCTTGTCAAGGATAACCGCAGGATAATTCAATTCAGAAGGAATAGAAGTATATTTCTCGTTATCCGAACCAAGAAAGTGTATTTCCGTTCCTGGGACATGACGTACATCCACATGCTTTTCAGCCAGTTTTTCAATATATTCGAATACGTTCATCTTTTTCTTGTCTGTGCATTTCTAATACGTTTATTCAAGATGCGGAAAGCGGTCGCTGCCGGTAAAGCTCTATAACTGTCAATATCCGGTATATCATCTCCGACGAAAGCATCGAAGATATCTAACCACGCGGTCGATTTACCGTTCCCTTTCATTTTTTTATCCTCGTCTGAAACAGGGAAAAGGAAAGAAAACGCCTTGCTCAACCAAGTACGTATCATCACAAAATTCAGGAAAACAGCGTATCTTGTATCTGCATCCAGACGTGCGATGTCCTTCACCCTTTCTTCGATATTCAGTAACCTTTTCCGTTTACGAAAAAAGTGAAAATTACGTTGTGGAGGTAGGACAAAAGTTTCATGTTTACGCATATACAGGCTTGCCACCAACAAATTCAAATGTTCATCTTCACCGGTTTGCAGATATTTTGCGAACCAGGTGTCTGCATGCATGAACTGTTCAAAGCTCATACCTTTCAACCGGGCACCGGGAGCATACAGACCGTTACTAATTCGGTGCAAATAAAATCGGTCGAACGGCTTGCGGATATCATTTACAAATTCGCAAAGTTCAGATAATTTGTACAACAGATAATCCGGCATATCCAGTGCCCTTCCTGGAAGGGATAAGAACCTTTTGAAAAAACGTTTGTCAACAGTCCTTTGCCGATACAAAGAAGCAACAGTCAGGAATTGTCTAGGACTCAATTCTGACCATTTTTCTGGCACATTTCGTGTTAGGTGATGTCTGATGAAACAACGTGTATAATAGATATCAATTGTTTTCATGCCCAAAAGGTCTTTTTATGTTCGTTATCGCGGTCGTATATACTATTCGGATCACCGGTATAGAAATCGGAGAAATGGTCACGTATGACTCTGGTTATATTCTCCATGTAAAGCCTGGCATCTACTTCTAGATTCCGAAGCTGTACAGCTATTCTCTCTGTATCGACAGGCTGGACAAGTGTATTTCCATCTTTACCTGGCTGTATAGTATCGAAATACAGCCCACGGTCTGTGATGGAACCGGTCTCTGTCAACAATCTGTGAACGGACCGGACAACCACATATCTCATACAGGCAATTCTGAGTCGTTCAACTTCTTTTGTCCGTCCATCAGGGATATCGTTCGTAAGCCATGCTATTAGTTGTTCATACAGTTCTTCTCCGATGGCCGGTATCAGTTCCATTTGTTCGATATAGGAAAAGTGGTTCTGAAGCCGGAGAAACACCAGTCGGCTACTATTTATAAAATACACCTGGTCTACTTCTGTAGTAGAACGGACAATGGCAGATACCCTTTTTTTATAGATATCCGATTCCTTGAAAAGTTCATAATCATTTATATGCAGAAACAGGAAATCCAACATCCTATCAAGGCAGTTGAATCCTTTGTTCTTGAATCCACTACGTAAGCGGTCTTCCTGATATTTATACAGATTCTTGAAACTTCCGTTTTCGGATTCCTGCCGTTGGAATCCTTCATCCGTAATACGGGTATTCAACACATCAAAATCGTACCACAACGCCAAATTGGCATTGGCTTCCTGTGCCATTTCAAGTAGAGTCTGGTCAAGTTTCTTCTGTTGCTCCGTACGATCTTCAGTCACGCTTACATTTTCATCGTATACTCCAATGAGGAAATCACACATCTGAAATCCAAGTAATGGGATAATAAAAAGCTGGAAAGCATTACGCAACGGAGTCTCCATGTTTCGGAATGAAACTGCCTGGTTTATTTTCACGAACCGGCGCATCTCAGCGCCCTTGTTCCATTTATTCTCAGAAAAAATCATCAGCTCAAAGTTTTTTTGGTACCGGAACCGGTATCAAGTGTCACTAATATGGTATTACGGAATCTCAACTCACAATCCGGTAGACCGTTCATCCGGATATACAGTTCAAGCGGGTCAAGAATATTCTGTCGGTCAATCCAAGCATTTGCAATATTTACAAGGAATGCCTCACGGATATTAGAACCACCCTGGTTCCCGGCGTATGTACCTCCTGGCATACCGGCACCCAATACGTTCGGATTTACCATGAGAGCAAACAGTATTTCCGAATTGGCCGCAGCGGAGACCGGAAGATTATCACTGCCCTGATATTTGTTTTCGAGCGGCTTTATCTTCCATTCCTCTTCGATTTTCCCGTTCATCTCGTTTATGGCATAATTGGTAAACAAAGGCTTTTCAGCATTATCCAGCCCGCACAAGTTCTGTTCAATTGAGTCCATAAACTTGCTTATAGCCTCTTTTCGCTTGTCCGGAGTATACTTGTTTACCGGATATTTCTTTTCCCAATACGAATATGGTATCTGCACATGCCATTTCCATGTCACCTGGTTACGGTATGCCTTCTTCAGAAACGCCGGTATCATGTGAGCGATTTCTACCCACCCGCATACAAAAGCTGGCCACCAGACCGGCATACCGTACAGATCCTCATTCGACCAGGAATCACGTACCGGGAAAATGAATCCGTTTTTCATCTTACCGGCAAATCGGAGCACTTCGGCGTGCATGTCAGGATCATATTCCGACAAAACCGGAATAACCTGTAGGTCCTCAGCACCTGAAGCGGAATTTGGCCAATAACCGGAAATCAAACAATCACAGGAACCTAAAGAACCGAATTCTGTATATCTCCGATAGAGTGCATTTATTGGATTCAGTCCGACAACAGTCCCTGAAGTAACACCAGGAACAAAATGAACAGCGCCATTACCAAACTTCAGATAGTCTCGAAGGACTTTTTCCATATACCTACGTACCATCCGGGAATTGATAAACCGTTTCAGATTTGCGTCATTGACAGGTGCCAGCAGTTCATTACCTTCATCATCATATCCTGTAACCGTACAAGGATAGATACCTTGACCAAGAGTCAAGTTCCTGAGGAATTTTAGACCTGTGTTCAGTACGCTGGTTGATTCTATTTCTTTTGCAGCCTGTTGTGGAAAATCGTTAGATACTCCCCATGGCTTCACCTTATAACCATTCACATCGATGTATGTAGCTCCCATAGTCATATCATACGGCATGATGATACTTTTCCGCTTAATCTCATCGGATGAAGGTAGTCCAACAGTCTCACCGAAGACCAGACTTGATGTCATCATCAACGGATAGCCATCTGAATTATAGAGTATATTCATAGTATCACTTTCTGTTTATTGTATTCTAGAATCAGGTCTATGCTGAATTCAACTTGCAAATGCAACAGAATTCTGATTAATAATTTGTTTAAATT
>ENA-OPAL01000881-OPAL01000881.1-human-gut-metagenome-genome-assembly--contig:-NODE-881-length-20571-cov-3.162361_pt1 | contig 20571 bp, 20 predicted proteins | sample MGYA00241057_ERZ501430 | MGnify/ENA primary metagenome ERZ501430 (study PRJEB25962, sample SAMEA2042506) | human gut metagenome | biome: human gut; feature: human-associated habitat; material: faeces...
TCATCGGAATCGACTGCCGAATAATCTCGGTCAGTTCTCCGGTTGTCTGAATCGGTGCTTTGGCTCTCGCAGCCACAATATGTTTTGCAATGTTTTTTGCAAATTTATCTTCACCGTAATCACGAATGATACGGTACAGTTCTCTTTCATCATAACCATTCACAATATCCGCAGCTGTGCGGCTCTGTCTCTGGTCCATTCTCATATCCAGCGGTGCATCCACACGATAGGTAAATCCACGCTCTTCATTGTCTAACTGATAAGACGAAACTCCCAGGTCCAGAACAATTCCATCAACTTTCTGAATTCCCAGGTTCTTCAGCTCATTCGCCATGTAACAATAATTGCTGCGAATAATCTGAACTCTGTCACCATAGGCGGACAAACGTTCACTCGCAGCAACTATTGCATCTTGGTCCTGATCTATGCCAATAAATCTCCCCTTGGCAGAAAGTCTGCGGCACACTTCCTGTGCGTGCCCTGCTCCTCCCAGAGTTCCATCCACATAAGTACCATCAGGTTTTACCCTTAAACCATCGATGGTTTCTTCCAGTAATACAGATTTGTGTTTAAATTCCATATCCGTCTCCTGTTGGATTTCTTTCCGGCGTAATGCTTAGATGATGATACCCATGTCCTGCATACCCTCTGCAATACTGTCCATATCATCATAATCACAATTCTCGCTCCACTTCTCTTTGCTCCATACCTCAATTCTGTTGAGGTTTCCGGTGAGCACAACGTCTTTTTCCAGACCAGCGAATTCCCGTAACGTCTGCGGTACAAGAATTCTCCCCTGCTTGTCCAGTTCACAGTTTGTCGCACCTGCTACAAAGAAACGTGTGAAGGTTCTGGCATTTTTGTTTGTAAGTGGTAAGGCTCTGAGTTTTTCTTCAAAGGCATTCCATTCATCCATAGGATAAATAGAGAGACAACCATCAAGTCCCTTTGTCAGAACAAACTCCTCTCCCAGGAGTTCTCTGAATTTGGAAGGGATGATCAGACGCCCCTTCGCGTCGATTGTATGATTGTATTCGCCCATGAACATATAAACTCACCTACTCTCGTGAGATACGATTCTCCCCTTCGTATCTGCCGGCGGAAATGGATAAATATGCCACATTCCCTCCATTTGCCACCACTATTCACCACTTTCTACCACTTATAAAGTCATTCTAACCTATTTACCTTGAAAATACAAGTGGGAATCGTAGTTTTTTTCTGAACAATTTTATACATTTTAAGCGGAAAATTGCCATATTTTACGAGAGTATTACAGAAGATTTTCTAATTTTCAAAGTTGTTTAAAAAGCGAAGGGGGCCTCCCTTTGGAGAACCCCCTTTAACTCTGTCACATGTCTATTTTCATGTTACCCGTTTATTATTTATACATCTTCGCGATCATCCGGTCCAGCCTCTGGCTCAGCCTCAGCTGATTCGGCAGATCCCTCCGTTCCCTTATTCTCCGATTCAACAGTTTCTGCAGACGCCGGAGTTTCTGCCGCTTCCGCATCTTCGACAGACTCTGAAACTTCCGTTTCTGCCGTTTCAGCAGTTTCTGCGGATTTTGAATCTTCCGACTCATTTGATTCCGTATCTTCTTCAGCCACCATCTTTCCCGCTCTATCCAGTTCTTCAAGAATGTCTCTGAACTCATCCTGTACATTCTCAAAGTTATGAATGTCTTCCAGTCTGCTGCCATCATTTTTCTCTTCTGCGGCATTACGCTCCTCTCTCCTGCGTCTGCTGACCTTCTCTCTTTTCTTTGAAAGAATCCTTCGCACTGTCGCAACAATGCCACAGATCAGGAAAAGTGCAGCAGACACAAGCAGGGAAACCGGTATCTTTGTCTTCGGAATATACAGTTTATCCGTGCGAAGCCATTCAATCACGCACTTGCCCAGCCCGTATCCTGCAAGATATCTGAGAAAGATCTCACCTTCAAATTTTTTTCTCCAGGTATAAAGTAGCAAAATCAGAAGCAGCAGCAGACACCAGATACTTTCATAGAAAAACAGTGGATGTACCTGAATGTAATCCATATCTCTGAAAGTTACCAGATGTTGTTTCATCAGCTTTGTCACTGCGCTCTTCTGTACGGAATCCATCGGAAGTCCCATTGCAAACAGACTGTCTGTGTACTCGCCAAAAGCCTCTCGGTTAAAAAAGTTTCCCCATACACCTATTATCTGTCCGCTGAGCAGTCCCATACATACAATATCTGCCATTTTCCAGAATGACGTTCTGCTGAGCCGGCAGAAGAGAGCTGCCACAAGCACGCCCCCCAGAATTGCTCCATAAATAGACATACCACCACTGCGTATATCACACAGGATCTTCCAGGATTTACCACTGAACTGACTCCATGAAAAAGCAATGTAATAAAGCCTGCCTCCGATCACTCCACCGACCAGTGCCGAGATTGACGCCCCCAGGCAGAGATTCAGATTCAATTTCTGCCATCTGGCGCAGAGAAGAATCATCCCCAGCCCAATAAGCAGACTTACAGCCATCAGTATCCCGTATATTGTGATATCAAATCCAAGAACAGAAAAAGTTCTGTCCTCATATTCAAACAAAAACCCCAGATTCGGAAATCTTACTGTTATCTCCATAAAACCCCTTTATCATATACTTCGTATTATCGGATATGTTGTACAGAAACCGATATACCTTTAAGGCTATCGATTTTTATACATTGAATCTGAACAGGATCACATCTCCATCCTGTACGATGTATTCTTTACCTTCCATACGGACAAGTCCTTTTTCTCTTGCACCTGCATAAGAACCACAGTCCAGAAGATCCTGATAATTCACAACCTCTGCTTTGATAAATCCTCTTTCAAAGTCTGTATGAATCTTACCGGCTGCCTGTGGCGCCTTTGTTCCGATTTTGATCGTCCATGCACGAGTCTCATCTTCTCCTGATGTCAGAAAGCTCATCAAGCCCAGAAGTCTGTAGCTTGCCCTTACCAGTTTCTCAAGACCTGACTCTTTCAGCCCCAGATCTTCGAGGAACATTTTTTTCTCATCATCATCAAGTTCAGAAATTTCTTCCTCAATTTCTGCACAGATCACAAATACTTCGCTCTTCTGCTCTGCTGCATATTTACGTACCGCCTGTACATGAGCATTGGATTCTCCGTCATCTGCAAGATCGTCCTCACTTACATTGGCAGCATAAATGACCGGTTTCCAGGTAAGCAGATTATAGGTTCCCATCCATGCTTCTTCATCTTCATTTTCAAGTTCCATAGTGATTGCCATATTGCCGTCTTCCAGATGCTTCTTCACTCTCTGAAGGAAATCCAGTTCTTTTGCAGCCTCTTTGTCCATACGGGCTGTTTTGGTAACTTTGGCGATTCGACGTTCCAGGATCTCAATATCAGAAAAGATCAGTTCCAGATTGATCGTCTCAATGTCTCTGAGCGGATCAATGCTTCCGTCTACATGAATGACATTCGGATCTTCAAAACAGCGTACAACATGTACGATCGCATCTACCTCACGAATGTTTGCCAGGAACTGGTTTCCAAGTCCCTCACCTTTGGAAGCGCCCTTTACAAGTCCGGCGATATCAACAAATTCGATCACCGCCGGTGTTACTTTCTTTGAATGATAAAAATCTCCCAGAAGTTTCAGTCTCTCATCCGGTACAGTAACAACCCCAACATTCGGATCAATGGTACAGAACGGATAATTGGCAGATTCTGCTCCGGCTTTTGTCAGTGAATTAAACAGTGTACTTTTTCCTACATTTGGCAGTCCTACAATTCCAAGTTTCATTTCTCTATAGTTCTCCATTTCGTTATTTTATTAGATTTCATACTTATTCAATCTTATCACACATGTGTAAAAAAGTCTATATCCCCATAAATCCGATATCCTGCTTACAGTTACCCCCGGGGGATCATTTCCGAATTGCAATGATATCTTCTACTTTGATTTCTCAGGCATCTTTCAATATAAATTTATGAATGATCTCCGCCACTCCGTCATGGTTATTATCGTGTTCCGTCACATAGTTTCCATATTCCGCAATTCCCGGAAAAGCATTGCACATGACAGCTCCCACATGGGCCGCTTTCAGCATTTCCACATCGTTCTGTGCATCTCCGGCGGCTACAGAATTCTCAATCGGGATTCCCAGATAATCGCAGAACCATCGGACCGCAAATCCCTTGGATATTCCCTCTGGTACGATTTCCTGATAACAGTCATTAGAGAAAAAGCTGTGTACTTCTCCTGCATACTGCGAGATCACTTCTTTTTGAAAACAAATATTTTTCTCTTTTTGTTCTGCCGGTGTGATCGCGATCAGTTTATACGGATCCTCCGGCACAACATCTGCCGCACATTCTACAACCTTGTAGGGCAGCTGATTGATCTTTGCATATCTGTGAAGTTCTTCCGTATCCCTGGCAGAAAGAATATGTGTATCTGAGTAACTCTGAATATGCAGATCACGCTTCATAGCTTCCCCGATAATCTTTGCCGCAGTTTCCTTTGAGAAGGTTTTACCGTAAACGGTCTTTTCATGATATGGATCATAGATCTGTCCTCCGTTAAAGCAGATCACATAACAGCCTTCTTTATCCAGTCCGGCTTTTGCCGCACAGACACGCGCACTCGCCAGAGGACGCCCTGTGCAGACTACGATCTTATGTCCACATGCCAGAGCTTCATCAATTGCCGCCTGGTTTCCCGATGTCACTTCCTTATGATCATTCAGTAAAGTTCCATCCAGATCCGTAAATAGTATTCTTGTTTCAACAGACATTTTGTATTGTTCCTCCATTACTTCCTCTATGCTGTATTCTTTAACACAGCAGATCATTCCAAATAATATCTAATTTTCTCCTCGTTTAATTTCTCGCCGATGATGATCAGCACATCCTGTCCTGCACCGATCGGTTTTAAGCTTATCTCGTGCTGCGTTGCATTCAGTTCCAGCCAGTTTTCTCCATCCTGCAAAAATCCTTTAATACGCAAAACTCCACCGCAGGCAGGATCTTCAAAGATTTTTTTGGCTGCATGTTTTGCTTTTGATACAGCAATCTTCTCATCCATAAAAAATAATGTCTGAAAAATTTCGTCCTGATCTGCATACAGTTTCTCATAATCCTCGACCAAATAACCGGACTCCAGGATTTTTTTGAATTCTTTTTCTGTGAAGTCTTCCCAGTCCTTGCAGATCACTTCGTCTTTCAAAACTCTCGAACAGTGAATCTCCTGCAATGCACGGTTCAGATGTGCAACTGTCTGTCGAATTTCTTCTGCAGATGCATCCTGTGTTTTGCTTAAGAGTACACATCCTGCGTTGGCAACTTCCGAAGCCAGCACGTAATCCGCTTCCTTTGAAAGTGTTTTTTCCAGACTCGCATCCACAACTGTGATCACATTCCCAATCTGGTACCAGCGGTCCAGTGGTTCTTCATGAAGTGCATCAAAGAAATCATCTACATCGAAGATTCCGGACGGTTCGATCAGAACTCTGTCGTAACCACACATTCCCATTGCGATCAGTTTTGTTTTGAAACGTCTTCTGTAACAGTCTTTATCGCAACCACCGGCCACCATTTCCAGCTCACAGTTCTCACCTTCCAGCTCACGAAGAAGCATCATATCCACATTGATGGCTCCGAAATCATTTTCAAGGATGCCGATGTTCTGTCCCTGCTCCATCAGATAACGGGCATATTTTTTTATAAATGTGGTCTTACCAGAGCCAAGAAAGCCCGTGATCAAATCTACCTTTACCATTGTCTTTTTTCCTTATCATTCTTAAATATTTAATTCTTTTCGAATGTTTTCTGCAAAAATACGGTGTCCTTCTTCCGTAAAATGAACTCCATCGTAAATTGTCGGGATTTCCCATCTACTGGCATCTGTAAAAGCAATCCCAAGGCGCTTTGCAATCCTTTTATATTCTTTTCCCAGATTGCGAGATTCCGTCAGAAGTTCCGGACGGTCCACCCACTGTCCTTCCTGCATTGCCGGCGGTGCGATCAGACGAAGGCGCATCTTTCTGCTTGCAAGTCCTGCTTCTTCCATCATTCGCTTCAGAAAGCGTTCCATCCTCTTTGCCACATCCGCTGCTGTAAAATCCGGATTTTCCAGAAGATCATTTGTTCCGAGCATTACCAGAAGCCATACCGAATTCGGCTTTCGATGCCAGTCTCGAACCTGCTGACAGGCAAATTTTACAGTGCTGACCGTATGTGGTATGCTTCGTCCATTTACACCATGATTTTCGACTTTCCAGTCTGTCTCTGTATCCAGTATTCCTGTCCATCGGACCTCTTTGGGATATCTTCCTTCATTTGTATCATGCGGATCATATCCATATGTATTGGAATCTCCATAACAGATCAATGTTCCTGGCATATTTTTATCCTCTTTTCTTGCATATTTTCACTATTGTTCTCTACAGTCTGCTCAGAAATGTCCACCTGTATACCAAACCCAGGCTGCCAGACCAAATTCTATGAGCATGATCAGCGGAATACCTATATAAAATTTCGGTTTTCTTGTTTTGTGATGAAAAATACTCATCCCAAGTAAAGCTCCGATGCTTCCGCCTATAACTGCAGCCCCCATCAGAACTTTCTCCGGGATCCTCCAGGCATGACGCCGTGCTCTGCTCTTATCGTCTCCGTACAACAGAAAAGTAATGAAATTGACTGCCAGTAAATATATGACCATATTTTTCATCATGTTCCGCCTCCTTGCCTTATATTATACATTACTTTTGCATGAATGGCAAAAAAACAGCCGGGTTTTATCCCAGCTGTTTTCCCATTTTTTTCAATTTTTCCCTTCGTTCGCGGTAATCCGGCAGTTCTTTTTCCACAACTGCCCAGAAACGCGGCGAATGATTCATTTCTTTACGATGTGCCAGTTCGTGGACAACCACATAATCAAGAAGTTCCGATGGCATCAGTACCAGCTTCCAGTTGAAGTTGAGATTTCCCGCAGAGCTGCAGCTTCCCCAACGGGTTTTCTGTTCCCGGATCGTGATTCTGTTATAGGTAACTCCCATCCTTTCTGCAAAATATGCGGTACGTTCAGGAAAGATCTTTTTTGCCTGCAAAATTCCTTCCTGACGCTCTTCGTCTGTGATCACATGCATATTCTCACGATATTTCTCCAGTTTCTCCTGCTGTGCAAATATCCACGTTTCATGATCTTTTACAAATTTCGCAATCCTGTATTTCGCCAGCCGGACCGGTGCCCGTACGATAACACTTCCGTCTGGTTTTACCTGAATCGTCAATGTCTTTCTGTTGGAACGTATCAGTTCATATTCTATCAAATTTTCATCATCTCCGACATGATGCAGCCGCCGGATGCCCCACAGTCCATTACTTCCTGTATCTGTCCGGTTCCTGCATGAATTCCTCCTATAGCATACACCGGAATTGTTACCTTTGTACAGACTTCTTTCAGAAATTCAAGTCCACGTGGTGGAAGCCCTTTCTTGCAGTCTGTCACATAAACATGGCCCGCCGTCACATAGGCTGCGCCTGCTTTCTGTACCCTAATCGCTTCCTCCGGAGAATGGATGGACGAACCTACTATTCGGAAATCATTGAGTTTTCCACAATATTCTTCCAGTAAAAAAAGAGGCAGATGAATATATGGATGGTGCAGTCGCCGGGCCACTTCTACAAAGCTATGGAGCATACATGGTGTATCATATCTACCACAGATCTTAAGAACCTGTCCTGCCATTGCTTCATATGCAGACTCTGAAAGATCTTTTTCCCGCAGGATCAGTGCTTTGGGATGCATCTGGCAGATTCTCTCCACCTGTTCAAGAAAAGGTCTTTCACAGAGTTTTCGGTTCGTTACTGCTATTATATTTCTATATTCTGCAGCACCAGCATTTTCATTTCTGGCACCATTTTTTTCTTTACAGATAGACATAATCGTTCATGACCGGCTGAAGATCATGATTCAAAAGGGCCTGATATACTTCATCCACAGATCTTCCGTCTGAAATTTCAAACTGGTCATCTCCCTTGTCTTCGATATCCTCTACATGGCTTCCAATACCTGTACTAACCCCGGCGGAAATTTTGGTTGCCGCAATATTAACCAGATTGTCACGAACTCTTTCGCACTCTCTGGTGGAAACCGTAATACTGGCAAATGGCATAAACAGCCGATATGCACAGACTACCTGCAGAAGCTGAGGTTCATGCACATCCATCGGATTGATCCGGTCATTATTAATGATCGGACGCAGTCTCGGGCAGGAAAATGCAATCTCAGCATGTGGATATTTTCTCTGAAGAAGCCAGGCATGATAACCGGTAGCAAAGGCATCTTTACGGAAATCATCCAGTCCCAGAAGTGCAGCAAAACCAACACCGCGCATACCACCTTTCAATGCACGTTCCTGTGCATTCAGGCGATATGGAAAAATTCGTTTATGTCCGGCCAGATGAAGTGTTTCATACTTATCTGAATTGTAAGTTTCCTGGAAAACAGTCACATAATCGGCTCCACATTCATGCAGATAATGATATTCATCCGAATTCATCGGATAAACTTCCAGCCCGATCACTTTGAAATATTTTCTTGCGATCTTACACGCCTCACCAATATATCTCACATCGGACTTTACACGGCTCTCTCCGGTAAGAATCAGAATTTCCTGGAGACCGGTCTTTGCGATTGCTGCCATCTCTTTGTCAATTTCCTCTGCATTCAGCTGTGCACGGCGAATTTTATTGTGGCAGTTAAAACCGCAGTAGATGCAGTAATTTTCACAGTAGTTTGCGATATAGATTGGTGTAAACATATATACACTGTTTCCAAAATGTTTTCTTGTCTCCACTCTCGCCGCCTGCGCGATCTCTTCCAGAAGTGGAAGTGCCGCAGGAGAAAGAAGTGCCTGGAAGTCCTCAACCGTCCGATTGTCATGTTCCAGTGCTCTGCGGACATCCTTCTCTGTATACTTATCATAATCATAGGCATTCATCGCTGTGATGACCTGTTCCATAACATCGGACTCTTCCATTGTCTCCATTCCCGGAAGATATTTCATATGATCGATACGGTTTTTTTTCATATCTTCCAGAATTACTTCATTGACGATACTCTCGTTAAAATGTTCGCCATGTTCTGTTGTATTTGATGACATTTTGTCTTCTCCTTTATCTGATAGTCTTTAGTCGTGCAGAAATCCCGTAAGCGGTGAAGAAGCACTGGCTCCCTTATCCAAAGTCCGTCCAAATCCGGATAAATAAGCACTTCTGCCTGCTTCAATTGCTTTTTTAAATGCTTCTGCCATCACCTGTACATCACCTGCAGTTGCGATTGCGGTGTTTGCCATAACAGCGGCAGCTCCCATTTCCATCGCCTCACATGCCTGGGATGGTCTTCCAATTCCGGCATCTACAATGATCGGAAGATCAATCTCATCAATCAGGATCTGGATAAATTCTTTTGTGCAGATTCCTTTATTGGAACCAATCGGAGATCCAAGAGGCATTACACATGCTGCACCGGCATTGACCAGGTCTCTTGCTGCATTCAGGTCCGGATACATATACGGCATAACTACAAACCCTTCTTTTGCCAGAATCTCTGTTGCCTTGATCGTTTCATAGTTGTCCGGAAGAAGATATTTGGAATCATGGATTACTTCAATCTTGACAAAATCTCCACATCCAAGCTCTCTGGAAAGTCTCGCAATACGCACAGCCTCCTCTGCATTTCTCGCTCCGGAGGTATTTGGAAGAAGCGTAATGTTCTTTGGAATGTAATCCAGAATATTCGCAAGTCCCCCCTGATTTGCACGACGAAGGGCAAGCGTAATGATCTGTGTTCCTGCTTTTTCAATACATGCTTTTACAAGATCCAGTGAAAATTTACCGGATCCAAGAATAAAACGGGATGTAAATTCATGTCCTCCAAGAATCAGTTTATCTTCTGTTCTGTCCATTTCTTCATTCTTGCCGCTTCCGCCGCCCATAAAACTAACGATTTCCATAACGTCTCCTTCTTTCAAAATTGTGCTTCCATAAAGTTCTCTTGCCAGGATCTGGTCATTTAATTCAATGGCAACCTGTACTGGTACATACTGGTTCTTCTCCAGATATTCTGTAACAGATAACGGCTGCTCCAAAGTTCTTTTTACTCCATTTACTGTGATCATATGCTGTCCTCCTGTGTGAAACCAACAAAAAAAGAGTCCACAAAGAAATACACCCACGGTGGTGCACCCCTTCATGAACTCTGTTCACTCTCATTGGTTTTCTTATAAAATTATCTTTTAAAGTATACCTCTGTCAGTTTCATCTGTCAAGCGTATTCCCCTCGCTGTTTTTCAGTCAGTCTCTTGTCATCAGCATCAGTAAGGAGCCTGCATCAAACTCTACACATGCCTCTTCATCTACAATTTCATTACTGACTGTAAGTCCACTGTCTGAAACTTTCAGATGATATTTATTCAGTGGATATTTGAACCCTCTCAGTGTCAGACCTGTCAGATCTCCCTCCAGCGAAAAGAAAGAAACATATTTGCCAAACTGTTCCTCTTTCTTAAGAACTGTATGACTTTCGATCAGTTTCATATAATTCCACTGATCGACCAGTATGATATCCGCACCTCGGTTCCTTCCATGTACCAGCAGTCCGAAATTAGCCATAAGGTGATCGATCCGGTTTCCGGTCGCACCCAGGATCGTAATCCGCTCAGCACCACGGTCAATCGCAAAATTCACGGCAGACTGTGTATCCGAATCATCTTTTTCCGGCTTCAGACGCATAATCTCTGTCTCCCTCAGCCCTTGCAGATACAATGCTCCCTCAGCTGAAAGGCTGTCAAAATCTCCTACTGCTACCTCCGGCTGCCAATCTGTTCCTTTAAAAAATTCAACACCTCTGTCTGCTGCGATCAGATCTACTTTTTCTGTTTTGTTTTTCTTCAAAAAATCGAGGGCAAAATCTCTCTGGATATTGCCCCCGCTTACGATGATCACATCTTTCATGCTCTTCCTCAATCAATCTCTGATTTAATCTTGTCCATCTTTTTCTGTATACTGTAAACATTTGTTTCCAGATCACCACTAAATACATAAGAACCTGCAACCAGAAGATTCGCACCGGCTTTCATAACAGTTTCCATCGTTTCATCGTTGATTCCGCCATCCACCTGTATATCTACATCCAGTTCTTCTCTGTCGATCAGTTCCTTCAGCTCCACGATCTTCTCTGTACATTCCGGAAGATATTTCTGACCACCGAACCCTGGCTGTACGGTCATAATAAGAACCATATCCACATCTTCCAGAAGATGGCTGATATCATTTACCGGAGTTGCCGGTTTAATAGAAACTCCGACTTTGACGCCAGCATCTCTGATCAGTTCAATTGCTCTCTCCAGATCCTCACATGCTTCTGCATGTACCGTAATGGAATCTGCACCACAGTCCACAAAATCCTGAATATAACGCTCCGGTGCCGATACCATCAGATGTACGTCAAAAAACATTTTGGATTCTTTGCGGATAGAACGGATCACCGGCATTCCAAACGAAATACTCGGCACAAAATCTCCATCCATAACATCAATGTGAAGCCATTCAACTCCTGCTTTTTCCAAAGTCTGAATCTGTTCGCCCAAACGGTTAAAGTCCGCCGACAAAATTGAGGGGCACAATCGATATTCCATTTAATATCTCCTTTTCTCTTTCAATTCTTCATATAAACTTAGATAATCTTCATATCGGAGTCTGCTGATCTCACCATTCTCCAAAGCTTCCTTTACTCTGCATCCCGGTTCATGGATGTGTCTGCATCCCTGAAATCTGCATGTATCTTCATATTTTCGAAATTCCGGAAAATAATTTTTCAGATCCTGCTCTTCCATATTCATCAGATATAAAGACGAGAATCCTGGTGTATCCATCAGAAACGTATCTTCTCCAACCGGAATCACCTGTGAATGTCTGGTCGTATGCCGGCCTCTCTTCAGCTTACGGCTGATCTCGCCGGTCTCCATCTGTACTTCTCCCTGCAAAAGATTCGTTAGGGAAGACTTACCGACTCCGGAAGGTCCTGCAACAACTGTTGTCTTTCCCTTCAGGATCCTGTGTATCTCATCCAGTCCCTCTTTTTCAAGTGCACTGGAAAGGATCACCTGATAACCGCAGTTTCTGTAAGTTTCACATAATATCCGGGTTTCTTCTTCCGATGCAAGATCTTTTTTATTAAAGCAGATCACTGCCGGAACCTCTGCCTGTTCCATCATGATCAGGAAGCGGTCCAGCAGCATAAAATTAGGTTTGGGATTTTCAAGTGCAAAGATCACAAACGCCTGGTCAACATTTGCAACTGCCGGACGAATCAATGAATTCTTGCGTGGAAGGATTCGGATCAGATTGCCCGTTTGTTCCTGCTGGTCAAGTATTGTGATTTCCACATTATCACCTACCAGCGGTTTCTGATTATCTTTGCGGAAGATTCCCTTGGCTTTACATTCATAGAGCACTTCATCTTCTCCGTATACATAATAGAATCCCGCTATTCCTTTGATGATCTTACCCTGCATGTATTACTCTGCTTTCTTGAAAGTAAGTGGATACTGTCCCAGCTGCTGGATCGTACCATCCACTACTTCTGACACATATAATGTACCTTCGCTGACTCCCGGAGCTCCGGTAACATCCAGTGTATATGGGAATGTTATCTGTTTGCAGTCCACAATGATCGAAGACTGTGTTTCTCCGTTCACATCCTGAAGAAGTTCCAGTCGAACCTGTCCTCCCTGATATCCGGTCGGTGTATTCAGTGTCTGTGTACATTTCCATACTTCACCATTTGCAGCAGCTGCACTCTGCTGTGTGCTATCTGTGCTCTGTGCTGATGCAGTATTATCTGTTGCTGATGTATCTTCTGTATCAGAAGCCGGAGCTTCATTTCCACTGCTTACTACAATTTCAATCGGCTGATCCGGATCTGCTGTTTCATCTGCTGCCGGATTCTGAGAAATAACTTCCCCAGATGCCACATCGCTGCTCTGCTGCTCTGTTACCTTAATGTCAGTCCATTTTCCAAGTGTTGTGATTGCATCATTCTTTGTCATACCGACAACACTTGGCACTGAAACACTATCGCCATAATCCAGACCACGGCTGACAACCAGTGTAACCTCGTCACCTGCAGAAACGCTGCTTCCAGCTGCCGGTGTAACAGAATCCACATATCCTGGATTTACCATCGGATAGCCAGTTCCATCATCTTCACTGTACTCTTTCTGTACCGTTACATTCAGTCCCAGATCTTCCAGTGTCTGCTGTGCATCTATACCGGTCTCTCCGGAAAGATCAGGCATAACAACTTCCTGCTGACCTTTACTGAGATAATATTTCAGAGTTGTATACTGTTCTACTTTTGTTCCGGCCGGAATATCCTGTGAAGAAATTCTGCCTTTTTCCTGAGTAGAATTTTCTTCTCCCATCATCTGTTTGCCAAGCTTTTCTTCTTCAAGCAGAGCCGCTGCTTCATCTTCTGTCTTGCCAACCAGATTCGGTACTATAACCATTCCGTCTTCATCTGTACCTGTTGTATCTGCGTCCTGTTCCTGCTGGTTATCTGTCGGTGTTTCACCACCGATGATGCCTGCCGCCTTACCGATAAAGAAAATTGCGATTACAAGGATCACTGCCCCTGCAACGAGAGACAGGATTGTCAGTGCACTGTTCGGTGCTTTATGTTTCTTTTTATTTCTGGATTTCTTTTCTTCACGTCTGCGGCGATATTCGTCCTCGTAATCATCATCGTCGTCATCATAATCATCATCCAGTACTTCATCTTCCAGCTCAGCCACATCCTGCTTACGCTGTGAAGTACGGTTTTTCGGTGTATGCTTGATCTCGCCAAGCTCTTCATCAGAGATCACAACTGTTTTCGCTTCATTGTCAACAGAAGATAATTTCACAAAATTCCCCTGCGGATCGATCAGAGAATGTTTCAGATCGGCAATTACATCCTCCATCTTTTCATATCGACGATTTACACTCTTCTGTGTACATTTCAGGATGATCTGCTCCAGACTGTACGGAAGTTCTTCTGTATATACACTCGGAGGTACCATTTCTTCCTGCAGATGTTTGATTGCGATCGCAACAGTTGTATCTCCGTCAAACGGTACACGTCCCGTTACCATCTCATACAATGTAATACCCAGTGAATAGATATCACTCTTTTCATCACTGTAACCGCCGCGGACCTGTTCCGGAGAACTGTAATGTACAGAACCCATCACATTGGAACTGATAGTATTTGAAGAAGCAGCTCTTGCGATACCAAAATCTGTTACTTTTACTTTACCGTCTGTTGAAATAATAATATTCTGCGGCTTTACATCTCGGTGAACGATTCCGTGATTATGTGCTGCCTCCAGCCCCATAGATACCTGAATCGCAATACTTGTTGCTTCTTTGATCGAAAGTTTACCCTTTTTGGCAATATACTCTTTCAGTGTAATGCCCTCGATCAGCTCCATAACGATGTAATATACACCTTCATCATCACCCACATCAAAAACATTGACAATATTCGGATGTGTCAGTCCTGCTGCCGCCTGGGCCTCACTGCGGAACTTGCGGATAAAAGTTGTATCCTCTCTGAATTCCGGCTTCAATACTTTTACTGCCACAAAGCGGTTCAGCTTGTGATCCTTTGCCTTATATACATCGGCCATTCCGCCGGTGCCTATTTTACTTAAGATTTCATAGCGTTCTGCTATGATCATTCCCGTCTTTAACATTTTTCCACCTCATTTGTGAATGGTTCTACCAGTATGACTGCTATGTTGTCCTTACCACCGTTCTGGTTTGCTTCTTTCAGAAGTTTCTCGCCCTTCTTCGGCAGTTCCTCTGTCTGGTCCAGTATGATTTCCTCTAATTTACTGTCCTCTACCATATTGCTCAGACCATCGGAACACATAAGAATCGTACTGTCCGGTTCCAATTTCAGGTCAAAAAAGTCAATATCTACGGTTCTCTCTGCACCAAGCGCCCTGGTAATGATATTTTTATCCGGATGATTTCTTGCCTCCTCCGGTTTGATCTCACCCATACGGACCATTTCCTGTACCAGTGAATGATCTTTTGTCACCTGATGAATTTCTCCCTGGATCACGTATAAACGACTGTCTCCTACATTGGCCACATATGCATAGTGACCGACAACTGTGCAGACCACGATCGTTGTTCCCATTCCCCTCAGATGTTCTTCTCTGCGGGAGCGTTCCAGAATCTCCGTATTTGCAGTCTCAATGGCATGACGAATCACCTTGATAGGGTTGAAATCCGCATCTCTCCGAATCTCGTCCACCAAAGTCTGAACTGCATGCGAAGATGCATAATCTCCGGCATTGTGTCCACCCATACCATCAGCAACGACAAACAGATTCGGAAGATTTCCAACCGGGTTTTCGGAAACGAACACATAGTCCTGGTTCATCTTCCTCTTCTGCCCTACATCCGTAGCTGAATATACCCTCATGTCACTTCTCACTTTCTGTTTTTTCCATATATCTTTTTCTTAACTGACCACAGGCACCGTCAATATCGCTGCCCATTTCCCTTCTAATAGTACCATTTATTCCACATTTTTCAAGATTAATTTTGAAATTCTCCACCGCCTCACGTGTGGAACGTACAAAGGAACGCTCTCTTACCGGGTTGACCGGAATCAGATTCACATGACAGTTAAGCCCTTTCAGACGGCCTGCAAGTTCCTGCGCATTTTCTTTACTGTCATTCACTCCTGCCACCAGACTGTATTCAAATGTGATTCTGCGTCCTGTCTTGTCAAAATAATTGTGGCAGGCTGCCAGTAATTCATCAATGGAATATTTATTGGCGATTGGCATTAACTCCCGCCGTTTTTCATCGTTCGGTGCATGAAGAGACACAGCCAGTGTCATCTGAAGTTTTTCTTCTGCCAGCTCATAAATTCTCGGAACCAGGCCACAGGTAGAAACAGTAAGATTTCGCTGGCTGATATGGATTCCTCCGTCTTCCGTAAGAATATGAATAAAACGCAGCAGATTGTCATAATTATCCAGTGGCTCACCGGTCCCCATTACCACTACATTGGAGATACGTTCTCCGATAGATGTCTGAATGCGGTAAATCTGATCCAGCATCTCTGACGGAAGAAGGTTTCTGGTCAGGCCGCCAATCGTAGATGCACAGAAACGACATCCCATACGGCATCCCGCCTGAGATGAAATACAGACGGAATTTCCATATTTATAACGCATGAGAACACTTTCGATCATATTTCCGTCAGAGAGACGAAACAGATATTTTCTGGTTCCATCCGCCTTTGAGATCTGAACATCCAGAGTTTCCAGTGCCGTGATCGGATAATCAGCCAGTTTCTGTTTCAGATTCTTCGGGAGATTTGCCATCTCATCATAAGAAGTTACCAGATGTTCATGCAGCCAACTGTATATCTGCTTTGCACGGAAAGGCTTTTCTCCAATCTGCGTCATGAGTTCTTTTAACTCATCTATCGTCATTGATTTGATATCTGTCATAATTATTTCCTTCTGAATCTTGCAATAAAGAACCCATCTGTGCCATGCACTCCCGGAAGCATCTGCAAATATCCAAGTCCGGTCGTTTCTGAGCGAAGTTCTTCCGGTATGAATTCATCAATACTTTCCAGTTTGAACGGATGATTGTTCATAAACCACATCATGTTCTCTTCATTTTCTTCTTTTGCAATCGTACATGTACTGAATACCAGTACTCCTCGCGGTTTTACATATTCTGCTGCTTTGTCCAAGATCGTTCTCTGGAGGATCACAAGTTCTTCTTCCTTCTGTGCTGTCGAACGATATTTGATTTCCGGTTTTTTGCCGATCACACCATATCCGGAACACGGCACATCCGCAAGGACAATATCTGCTTTGCATTCCGATTCCACATCAAATATGGTTGCATCCTGTACCTTTGCCTGTACATTGATGGAATTCAGTCTCTGAATATTTTCTTCAATCAGGTTTACCTTATACTGACTGATGTCGCGGGCGTCTACCGTTCCAAAACCTTCCATTTTATCTCCTATATGGAGGCTTTTTCCTCCCGGCGCTGCACACATATCGATAACATAGTCACCTTTCTGAGGATTGGCAATCTCGGCAACCAGCATAGAACTGACGTCCTGTACAACCATTTTCCCCTGAATAAATGCATCCAGTGCAAGAATATGATTATATCCTGAAATACGTTTTGCATAAGGAAGATATGGTGCCTGCTCTACTTTGACTCCCTGATTTTTCAGACTTTCGCAGATCTTATCTACGGAATTAAGATATGTACGGCAGCGTACAGTCACCGGCTTTTCCTCCAGAAAATCTGCAAGCATTTTTTCTGTTGTCTCTTCTCCATAATCGGCAAGCCAGCGTTCTACCAGTTCTTCCGGCATGGAATAGCGAACTGAGAGATAACGTACAAGATTCTCTTCTCTTGGAGGATATTCCAGTTCATCCATCTGCCTTGCCACCGTGCGAAGTACACCGTTTACAAACGGTTTCAGATTATAAAATCCTTTTTTCTGTGCCAGTTTCACCGCTTCATTGCAGACCGCACTGTCCGGCACACGATCCATAAATTTCAGCTGATATACTGCACTTCGCAGAATCTCGCGGATCGGCGGTTTCATTTTATCAACAGGGATCTTCGAAAAAGAATCGATGATATAATCGATCAATATCCTGTATTCCAGTGTTCCCTCACAGACTCTTGTGATAAAAGCTCTCTCCTGTTTCGGCAGAAACTGATATTTGGAAAGCGCATTACGAATCGCAATATGACTGTGTTCTCCCTCTTCATCAATCTGAAGAAGGATCTCCATGATCATTTCTCTTGTATTGATTCCACTAGTCATCTCGTCTTCTTCCTCCTGCAAGTATCAAAAGTCTCAGCAGCTGCAGTATGGAAGCAGCCAGTGCAGCTACGTAGGTCATTGCCGCAGCTGTCAGTACTTTTCTTGCACCTTTTGTCTCATCACTCCCAAGAATTCCTGTACTCTGAAGCATTTTCAAAGCTCTGGAAGATGCATTGATCTCTACGGGCAGTGTCACCAGCTGAAACAGAACCGCAAGTGAAAAGAGAACGATTCCTGCTGTTACCAGTGGGCGGATTCCTGAAAAAAGTCCGATCAGAAACAACGGCCAGGAAAGCGTGCTCCCAAAATTCGCCACCGGAACGATCGCGCTGCGGAATTCAAGTGGTGCATAGCCAATTGCATGCTGAATTGCATGTCCGCACTCATGTGCAGCTACACCAACTGCTGCCAGTGAAGTTTTATCATAAATATCCTCGGAAAGACTTACAGTCTTTGTCCTTGGATCGTAATGATCTGTAAGGCTTCCGGAAATTGGAACAATCGTTACGTCGTAAATTCCGGCTGCATTTAAAATCCTCTGGGCAGTCTGAGCTCCTGTAAGACCTGAATGGCTGCGCACCTGCTGATAACGTGCAAAAGTGCTTTTCATCTTTCCAGATGCAGCCAGTGCCAGCACCATTCCAATGATCAGCAATACATAAGTAGGATCAACATAAAATCCATAAGGATATCCATATCCGTACATAAGATCACTCCTTTTTATCTGTGAATCTGCTTCCGGTTTCTATATGACATCCTCGAAGGAATGCATCCGCATCCATTCTCTTTTTTCCTTCTAACTGTACCTGTGAAAGTACCAGAACATCCTCACCGCAAGCCACGTAAATTCCTTTTTTGTCCGTTTTTACTACTGTTCCAGGTTCTGGCTTTTCTGTGCCAGCTTCTTCACTTTTTACTACAAAGCTTTCCCATACCTTCAAAGTTTTTCCATTCCAGAAGGTAAATGCGCTTGGCCACGGGTTTAAACCTCGCACCAGTCTTTCCAGTTCCGCGGCTGATTTCCCAAAATTGATCAATCCCATCTGTTTGGTGATCATACCGGCATATGGAGTAGGGCTTTCCTCCGGCTGTTTCTCGTAAACAGCTGTGCCATCAAAAATGTGAGGCAATGTCTCAACAAGAAGCTTCGCTCCTGCTTCTGCAAGCTTATCAAACAGAGTTCCGCCCGTCTCATCTTTTGCAATCGGCACTACGATCCTTGAGATCATATCTCCTGTATCAAGACCTGTTCCCATTCTCATGATCGTAACACCTGACTCCTTTTCCCCATCAATAACTGCCTGCTGAATAGGAGCTGCACCGCGGTATTTCGGAAGCAGGGACGCGTGTACATTCACGCAGCCGTATTTCGGAAGATCCAGAATGGACTTCGGGAGGATCTGGCCAAATGCGACAACAACGATGGCATCCGGTGCCATCGTTTTTAAAAGCTCCACAAATTCCGGATCCCGCACCTTTACCGGCTGGTATACCGGGATTTCATACTCGATCGCTTTTTCCTTTACAGGAGTCATAAGGACGGCTTTTCCGCGCCCCTTCGGCTTATCCGGCTGTGTCACCACAGCCACAACTTCATGTCCGCCCTCAATGAGAGCAGTCAGCGTCGGAACCGCAAAGTCCGGCGTTCCCATAAAAACAATACGCATACTATTCCTCATCCTCTCCGGCTGTATCCTGAAGTTCGCCTTCTACGAGATCGACGTAAAGTTTTCCATCCAGATGGTCGCACTCGTGGAGAATGCATCTCGCGAGAAGTCCGTCTGCCTCGATCACATACTCTTCCATATTCTCATTGAGAGCTTTTGCCTTTACATGATCCGCGCGGGTCACCTGTCCGCATTTTCCCGGAACACTTAAGCAGCCTTCCTGACCGGTCTGACTTCCGCTCGTCTCGAGGATCTCCGGATTGATCAGCACATACTGGTTTCCGTCCTCCACATCGATAACCACGACGCGCTTGCGGACACCCACCTGCGGTGCGGCAAGGCCGACGCCGTTATTCTCATACATTGTCTCAAACATATCTTCGATGAGCTCAAGGGTCCTCTCATTCATTTCCTTTACCGGCTTACACTCTTTTGTAAGGATCTCATCTCCGATGGTTCTGATCTGTCTGATTGCCATTTTATCTTATTTCCTCTCAATTTTTTATCGAAAACTACTAAGTCAGATCGTACTGGACGAACACATTCCGGAAAAGATCCGGGATGTTCTCCCGCTTCCGGGCGCAATTTCTGACTTTTAATAGTATATCATAACTTTCATGTTTCATATATAAAATTTTTCTGTAATTATCATTAAGTTTGTAGGGGGAATCCTCCACCGGACCGATGACCTTCAGTCCATCCAGTGCATATTCCCTCAGAATGACCCGTTTCATATCCTCTGACGCACGGATCACATCCGCCTCCCGCTTTGAGGAAAGTCCGATGGTCAAAAGTCTTACAAGGGGCGGATATCCCATCATCTTCCGGTACAGAAGCTCCTGCCGGTAAAACTGCAGATAGTCCTGCTCTGCCGCGGAGGATACTGCATAATGGTCCGGCGCATATGTCTGGATCACCACATCTCCCTGAAGCTCCCCGCGCCCGGCCCGCCCGGATGCCTGAGTCAGGAGCTCAAAGG
>ENA-OPAL01000910-OPAL01000910.1-human-gut-metagenome-genome-assembly--contig:-NODE-910-length-20099-cov-4.043155_pt1 | contig 20099 bp, 9 predicted proteins | sample MGYA00241057_ERZ501430 | MGnify/ENA primary metagenome ERZ501430 (study PRJEB25962, sample SAMEA2042506) | human gut metagenome | biome: human gut; feature: human-associated habitat; material: faeces...
AGAATCCTCTGTGACGAGTTCGCAAATATCGGTCAGATTCCGAAGTTCGATAAGCTGATCGCAACGATCCGAAGCAGAGAAATTTCTGCATCCATTATTTTACAGTCACAATCACAGCTCAAGACCATTTACAAGGATGCAGCGGAAACTATCACAGGCAACTGCGATACCATGCTGTTTCTTGGTGGAAAGGAAAGTACCACTCTGAAAGAAATTTCGGAGACACTTGGAAAGGAAACCATTGATTTATATAACACTTCTGATACAAGAGGACAGAGCAGGTCTTATGGTCTGAACTATCAGAAAACAGGAAAAGAATTGATGAGCCGGGATGAACTGGCAGTCATGGACGGTAACAAGTGTATTTTACAGCTTCGTGGTGTCCGTCCGTTTTACAGTGATAAATTTGACATTACAAAACATAAACGGTATAAGCAGTTATCCGATTATGATAAAAAGAATGAGTTTCATGTGGAAGAATACATGAAACATCAGATGGAAGTCCGGTTAAATCCGGAAGAAGCGTTCGACCTTTATGTGTATGAAGGCAGTGAACTGGAAAAACAATCAAATAGTGAAAATGAAGGCACAGAGCATGTAACGTAAAACATACATAGCTCTTTTTTTTATGCCCTTTTGGGAGGTAGCGATATGCGTAAGCATGAAAGACCGCCCATCAGGGCGGAACCCTCCGAGTAGTAACCGTTAAAAAATCACAATGAAAACAGCAGTTACGAAAGGAGAACATAGATTATGGCGTTTTTTACATCCGCAATTAATATTTTACAGACTCTGGTTGTTGCAATCGGAGCTGGTCTGGCAGTTTGGGGAGTTATCAATCTCCTGGAAGGATATGGAAATGACAATCCCGGAGCCAAGTCACAGGGAATCAAGCAGCTTATGGCAGGTGGAGGTGTCGTTCTGATCGGTACACAGCTTGTACCATTACTGGCGAATTTGTTTTAGCCGGGGCAGTAGGAAAGGAGAACACGCATGGATAAGATTTTTGAGTCCATAGAAGAATGGATGCGTAACCTCCTTACAGGCATGGTCAGCTCAAACCTGACGAACATGTTTACCGATGTGAATGAAAAAACCGGTGACATCGCAAGTCAGGTTGGGCAAACGCCCCAGGGCTGGAACAGCAGTATTTTCAGCTTGATCCAAAATCTGTCGGATTCTGTGATCGTACCGATTGCCGGAATGATCATAACCTTTGTGTTGTGCTATGAGCTGATTTCCATGCTCACCGAAAAGAATAACATGCATGATATAGATACATGGATGTTTTTCAAATATTTTTTCAAGATGTGGATAGCAGTCTGGTTCGTAAGCAATGCTTTTACGATCACAATGGCGATTTTTGATGTTGGACAGAATGTAGTGAACCGGGCGGCAGGTGTTATCAACCAGCAGACGGCAATCAATATTGATTCGGTAATTACCTCGATGGAGACCGCAATGGAATCAATGGAAATAGGAGAGCTGATTATACTGGCACTGGAAACGCTCCTGGCGAGTCTGTGCCTAAAGGTTATATCCGTTTTTATAACGGTTATTTTATATGGCCGTATGATAGAAATTTATCTGTATTCGTCAATCGGTGCAATTCCGTTTGCCACTATGAGCAACCGGGAATGGGGACAGATTGGCAGCAATTATTTAAGAGGATTGTTTGCACTGGCATTTCAAGGATTTTTTATCATGATGTGCGTGGGCATTTATTCTGTATTGGTTGCCAACATACAGGTATCAGATAATGTGCATACAGCACTGCTCAGTGTAATGGCTTATACAGTAATACTATGCTTTAGTCTTATGAAAACAGGTAATTTTTCAAAGAGTATCTTTAATGCACACTAAATGTGGAAAAGGAGACGATGAAAATGGCTTTTGTATCAGTACCAAAAGATCTGACAAAAGTAAAAAATAAAATTATTTTCAATCTTACAAAACGACAGCTTATCTGCCTTGGTATTGCAGCGGCAGTAGGGCTTCCGTTTTATTTCCTGTCAAGGGGGTTGATTGGTTCGAGTAATGCGGCAACCGGAATGTGTCTGCTGATGCTTCCGGCTTTTTTATTTGCCATGTATGAAAAAGATGGACTTCCTTTAGAGAAAGTCCTCAAAAACGTGATTACAGTAAAATTTATCCGTCCTCCGGTACGGAAATATGAGGTGGAAAACCTCTATGAAAAAAAGAGAATTTTGACAAAAGCGAAAGGAGGTACCGTTCGTGGAAAAAGTAAGAAACGATAAGAATCTTCCAGAGCAGACAGAAGAATTTTCCCATCCGGATGACTGGTGGCTGGATGAAGAGGATTCTGCTGATGGTTTACCAGTGTTTGATCCGGATGAGGCAGAAGATTATGCAAAGGACAGACAGCGTTTGATGGGAGTACCGATGGTTACGGGGTATGAAGCACTGGAGCGACACCGAGGTGTCCGCAGACCAAGACGTAAATTAAGCAGACGGGAAAAACGTGCCTGGAAAAAAGCCCAGAAATATGAAATGAAATTACATAAGGCACACGAAAAAGAAGAAAGAAAACTTGCGAAGCAGGCGGCAAAACAGGCTGCTCGTGAAGAAAAGGCGGCACAGAAACAGGCAAAGAAAGAAGAAAAGCATAAAAAAAAGACAAAGCCGTCGGGTTCTGTAAAATCCAGTGGAAAAAAAGGTACTGTAAAGAAAATATCCAGTACGAATAAAGACAGTAGAAATAAAGGGAAAGATATTACCGCACAGCAGTCCATTCCATACAGGGAAATGGGAAAAGACGGAATCTGTCGTGTGGAGGATGGGTATTATTCAAAGACGATTCGTTTTTATGATATCAACTATCAGTTGGCACAGAATGAGGATAAAAATGCGATTTTTGAGAACTGGTGTGATTTCCTGAATTATTTTGACAGCACCATCCATTTTCAGTTGTCCTTTATCAATCATCACAGCAACATGACAGAATATGAAGATGTGATCCGTATCAAAAAGCAGAATGACAGTTTTGATGATCTGCGTATGGAGTTTGCCCAGATGCTCAGAAGTCAGTTAGCAAAAGGAAATAATGGTCTTGTCAGAACCAAGTATATTACATTTGGGATTGAAGCTGATAATATCCGGGAAGCGAAACCGAAGCTGGAACGTATCGAAACAGATATACTCAATAATTTTAAAGTTTTCGGGGTATCTGCGTATCCATTAAATGGTGCGGAGCGTTTGCAGATCATGTATGAAACATTCAACCAGAATGTCAAAGTGCCATTCAAGTTCAGCTATGATGATATGCTGCGTACTGGGTTGAATACAAAGGATTATATTGCACCATCCAGTTTCCTGTTCAAAAATGGAAAGGATTTTCAGATGGGAGATACCATCGGAGCAGTGTCCTATCTGCAGATTCTGGCACCAGAGCTGACGGATAAAATGCTTGCTGAATTTCTGGAAATGGACTGTAACCTGCTTGTTAATCTGCATATCCAGTCCATCGACCAGATGAAAGCGATCAAATTGGTCAAAAGTAAGGTTACGGATATTAACCGCATGAAAATTGAGGAACAGAAAAAAGCGGTACGCTCCGGATATGATATGGATATTATACCGTCTGACCTGAATACATACGGTGGGGAAGCGAAAAGACTTCTGGAAGATTTACAGTCAAGGAATGAAAGAATGTTTCTTGTGACCGTGGTGTTTTTAAATACAGCAAAAAATAAACAGGAGCTGGAAAATGCGGTATTTCAGACGGCAGGTATTGCACAGAAATACAACTGTGTATTAAAAAGACTGGACTATCAGCAGGAGCAGGGCCTTATGAGCAGTTTGCCGCTTGGAAGAAACTGGATTCCAATCAAGCGGGCATTGACTACCACATCGACAGCTATTTTTGTTCCATTTACGACGCAGGAACTGTTTATGGGTGGGGAATCTATCTATTATGGGTTAAATGCCCTGTCTAATAACTTAATCATGGCAGATCGGAAAAAGCTGAAAAATCCCAATGGTCTGATACTTGGTACTCCTGGATCTGGTAAATCCTTTGCGGCAAAAAGAGAGATTACCAATGTATTTATTGTCACAAAAGACGACATTATCATCTGTGATCCGGAGGGTGAATATTTTCCGTTAGTCCGGGCATTTAACGGGCAGGTTATCCGTATTTCTCCGACCAGTCATGATTACATCAATCCAATGGATATTAACATCAATTATGCGGATGATGACGATCCGCTATCGTTGAAATCAGATTTTATCCTTTCGCTTTGTGAACTGGTAGTAGGAGGAAAAAACGGTCTGGAACCAGTGGAAAAAACAATCATTGACCGATGTGTGCGTCTGGTATATCAGGACTATCTTTCAGAACCGGTTCCGGAGAAAATGCCAATCCTGGAAGATCTATATAATCTGCTTCGCAAACAGGAAGAGGCTGAGTCGCAGCGGCTGGCAACGGCACTGGAAATCTATGTAAATGGTTCCCTGAAGGTGTTTAATCACCGTACAAATGTAGAGTTGAACAATCGTCTGGTATGTTTCGATATTAAAGACCTTGGTAAACAGCTTAAAAAACTTGGTATGTTGATTGTTCAGGATCAGGTTTGGAACAGGGTAACAGTCAACCGTTCTGCTCATAGGTCTACCAGATATTACATTGATGAGTTCCATTTGTTGCTGAAAGAAGAACAGACAGCAGCATACAGTGTAGAAATCTGGAAAAGATTCCGTAAGTGGGGCGGTATCCCGACTGGTATCACGCAGAACGTAAAAGACCTGCTTGCTTCAAGGGAAATCGAGAATATCTTTGAAAACTCAGACTTTATCCTGATGCTCAACCAGGCATCCGGGGATCGACAGATTCTGGCAAAGCAGCTTAATATTTCAACACACCAGCTTTCCTATGTAACAAACAGTGGAGAGGGAGAAGGGCTGATTTTTTATGGAAATACAATTATTCCATTTAAGGACAGATTCGATAATACCCTTATGCTTTATGCGTTAATGTCATCGAAACCGGAAGATGTAGAGAAGCGTGAAAAACTCGGCATCAAAGGCAGAGACGATAGTTAAAGGGGTGACAGCAGAGTATGAGAAAATGGGTGGCAGGATTGTTACTTTCTATATCTGTTATATTGCTTACGATCAGTCTGTATTTCTTAATGGGATTTTTTATGCAGGAAAGACAGGATAATCAGTTACAGCAGGAACTGCAGGAGCTAATGCAGAAAAGAGAGGATGAATCGGAAGAAGATGCTTCCGGCGATTCTTTGATAGAGATAGATGCTGGAATTTTGGCATTGCATGAAGAAAATCCGGATTGTATTGGCTGGCTGACCATTGATGGAACGAGAATAGACTATCCGGTCATGTACCGGCCCGGAGATAAAAATTATTATCTGCATCGAGATTTCAACGGGGAATATTCTGCAAATGGTTGCTTATTTTTGGCAGAGGAATGTGTACCAGGAGATTCGGACAATCTGATCATATATGGACATCACATGAACAGTGGGAAGATGTTTGCTGACCTTGAGAAATATAAGGACGAAAGATTTTACGAAGAACATCCGACAATCCTGTTCCGCACGATATGGGGAAATGAACAGTATCAGATATTTGCAGCATTTACAACACCCGTTTATACAGGAAATGATTTTGATTATTACAGTTTTATCAAAGCAGGAACAGTGGATGATTATAAAAAATTTGTTGCTTCCGTTAAGGAAAAGTCGCTTTATCAGACAGGAACAACAGCAAAATACAGAGATAAGTTACTTACACTGTCTACTTGTGAGTATTCCCAGAAAAATGGGCGTATGGTACTGGTTGCAAAGAAAAATAACGGAAAGGAATAAAACGGAAAATTACCATAGATCAGGAGATGATGACCATGCAGGAGCATGAATATAAAGCAAGGGACAAGACTGTCCAGAAGATGAGCCGGGATGGACTTAGGGAAAAAAATCTCCGCAGTAAAAAGGAAAAGCGGATTACCGGGCGTGAGGCTGATGAGAAGAAAACAGCCGGACACAGGGAACAGGAGCTGGACTTTGGAAAGGTCAGAAAAACTCATACTGCAGAAGAAACAGTTGAGGGAGTGAAAGAAGGAAAACACAGACTGCAGTCCAGACACGCTTTTCTGGAACAGGAAGAAATTGCAGAAGCGGAAGAAATGGAAAACTCAGAAATGAGTGATGATAAAGCAGGCGGGGAGAAATCTCCGTCTGTTTCACGTTCCAGACTTCGGAAAGAAAGTATCCGGGGGCATCCGGAACGGAAATTTGAACGTGATTCTGAAATAACAGAACCGGACAGGCAGAACCGAAAGAAAAAGATGGTCACAGCCTATGCAGCAAAAGAGCAGAAACGCTACCATGAAAAGTCAGAAGTTGATGAAAAATCAATGGAAGACTTTCGGGAAGAGATTAAAGATAAGACGAAAAGGGAACAGACGCTAAAAGAACAGAAAAAATCAAAATCCCGTCTTTCCTTTGAAGATGAAAGTAAAGGTATGATTCCCGGTAGCGGAATGGCAAGAAAGGGAGCAACCGTTGTTTCAGAAACGGTATCTGCCTATGGTCAGAAAAAAATCAGAGAGGGTACCGATGATAATGCTGCTCTTGATGCAGCAAATCAGATGGAACTTGCGGGAGAAAGTCTTGCAAGAAAGTCAATTTACGTTCGGGAACGGTTGAAAGAAAAACGACAGAGAAATAATCGGTTAAGGGAATCTGTTCTGGAAGAAACAGAAAAATCCCGTTTGCAGTTTGGTACCAGTGTTTCCAATGAAGCAAAAAGGGCGGTTCAGAAAGAAGCAGAGCAGAAGAAACAGTCTGCATTAAAGAAATTACTGCAGAAAAAGCGTTACCAGAAGCAATATCAGGCTGCGAAACAGGGAAAAGCTGTGAAGGACGCAGTGCTTGTAAATGCACAGCGATTTACGGAAAAAGCCAAAGCTGCGGTTAAGGAGCTTGTGGCACAGAACAGAAATATCCTCCTGTCCATAGGAGTTCTGGTGCTGCTGTTTGCGTTAATGGCAACGAGCCTGTCAAGCTGTGCTGCGTTATTCCAGGGCAGTTCCAATGCTATTATTTCTACCAGTTATTCCAGTGAGGATGAGGATATTTATGCTGCGGAAAATGCTTATGTGGCATTGGAAAATGCACTGAATGAGCAGATCAATCAGATGAAAGCAAACCATTCCGACTATGATGAGTTCCAGTTTCAGATTGATGAGATCGGACACAATCCGTATCAGCTTATTTCTTATTTGACAGTCAAGTATGGCGGTTTTACCTATGCCGAGGTTGCGGATGAGATTCAGGAGATTTTCAGGGAACAGTATGGATTATATACGGATTCAACACGAGAAACCGTAACAGAAAAGAAAACAGTCAGGGTTGGAGAATCACTGGGACAGGTTGTGACCAGTGGATATTGCAACTGTCCGATTTGTTGCGGGCAGTGGAGTGGAGGCCCGACTGCAAGTGGAGCGTATCCACAGGCGAATCACACGATTGCGGTGGATGCTTCTAATCCATTTGTGCCAATGGGAACCCATGTCATTATGAATGGTGTGGAGTATGTAGTTGAGGATACCGGAAATTTTGCACAGTATGGTGTGCAGTTTGATGTATTCTACGGCGGTCATGCTTCTGCGTCAGCACATGGGCATCAGACCTGGGAAGCATACATAGCAGACAGCAATGGAAGTCAGGAAGTGGAAGTAACGACAACAAGAGAAGTGAACCGGCTGGATGTAACACTTACGAACCATAACCTGGATGCAGTTTTAAGAAACCGTATGACAGACAAGGAACAGGAGCAGTATGACGCTTACAACAAATACTATGGAAATCGTGATTATCTGTTTGACCTTAACACAATTCCGACAGGTGGGGCAGGCTTTGGATATGATATTCCGGCAGAAGCACTTTCTGATCCGCAGTTTGCCAAGATGATCCGGGAAGCGGAAAAATATCTGGGTTATCCGTATGTCTGGGGCGGTGCATCGCCATCTACCAGTTTTGATTGCTCTGGTTTTGTATGCTGGGTAATCAATAATTGCGGAAATGGATGGAACGTGGGAAGAACAACAGCGGACGGACTTCGTTCTTATTGTTCCTATGTATCTCCATCTGATGCAAAACCGGGAGATCTGATCTTTTTCCAGGGAACTTATGATACGCCGGGAGCGAGCCATGTTGGAATTTATGTAGGAAATAACATGATGATTCATTGCGGGAATCCGATTCAGTATACAAGCATTGCAAGTTCTTACTGGCAGCAACATTTTATGGCATTTGGCAGACTTCACTAGAAGGGAGTGAATGAGAGATGAATATGCGATTAAAAAAGGTTCTGGATGATATTCAGAAAACTGAAAACAAGATTCTGGAATTGCAGGAGCATGTAAGGCAACTGAGAATCCAGAAAAAGCAGATGGAAGATGCAGAAATCATTAAGGCAATCCGTTCCATGAAAATGGATAGCCGAAAGATGCTGACTTTTCTGGATGGAATTCAGAACGGAACAGTTACCATGCAGTTTGATGAAGAGGGCAATCTTTCTATGGATAGTTCTGAAACAGGTATAAAGAAAGAAGAAAATATGGATAGCGAAATGTTAACCGGACTGATAGAAGAAAGAGAGGATTTGGAAGATGAAGAATAAAGTAATGAAAAAAATTTTGATGATTATGTTGTCGTCAACAATACTGATGGGTTCTGCCAGTGTGACTGCATTTGCACAGGCAAATGAAAATGCAGAGCAGACAGAAGCAGTGGAACAGGTGATAGAAGAACAGCCGGCAGAGCAGCCTACCACAGAGGAAACACCGTTTTCCACACCGGGAAACGGACAGCTTGTGGATGATAAGGAGAATGACAGTTCCAAGCAGTTTCTGACTGTACAGACAAAGAATGGAAATACCTTTTATATGGTCATTGACCGTTCCGGTACTTCCGAGAACGTGTACATGATGTCACTGGTAGATGAAAATGATCTGGCAGAGTTCTTAGACGAAAACGAGGAAACCGAGAAAAAAGAGGAATCAGCAGTTGTTCTTCCGGAAACGACTGCAGCACCAGAACCAGAAACTACCGTACAGCCAGAAACAGAAGTGAATCCAGAATCCGGTGGTAATAAAATGTTTGGTTCTGCGATCCTGGGCGGCGGCATTGTACTGGTATTCGGTGGTTTAGCTGCTTTTGCTTTAAGTAAATTCCGAAAGAAAAAAGAGGACGGTATTGTAGAGGAAGGCCTGGAATTTGCTGATGACAGTTACATCAATGAAGATGAAGAAAATGCGGAAGATCAGCAGAAATAACAAAAAAGCATAAGGTATGGAGAAAGGGCAGTTCTTTATGGACTGCCTTTTTGACAGGAACAGGAGGAAAACATGGCGAAATTTTTAGTGATTGCAGAGAAACCGAGCGTGGCACAAAGCCTTGCAAAAAATTTATCTGCTTATCAGAGAAAGGACGGGTATCTGGAGGGGAACAGTTGCATTGTCAGTTGGTGTCTGGGACACCTGGCAGAATATGCACCACCGGAAATTTATAATGAAAAATATGCAAAATGGCAGTTTGAGGATTTGCCGATCATTCCGGAAGTATGGAAAGTTCAGGTATCAGAAGATAAAAAGAAGCAGTTTGATGTGCTATGCGGCTTAATGAACCGGGCAGATGTAGCATATCTGGTCAATGGCTGTGATGCCGGAAGAGAAGGAGAACTGATTTTTAAAAGAGTTTATGATTTGGCAGGCTGTCAGAAATCAGTGAAGCGTCTGTGGATCAGTTCAATGGAAGATGAAGCCATTCAGAAAGGATTTCAGTCCCTAACTGACGGGAGAGAATATGCAGGGCTTTGTAATGCTGCGGTATGCAGGGCACAGGCGGATTGGTTGATTGGAATGAACGCAACGAGAGCCTACACAACCAGATATTTTAAGCGTTTGGTAGTTGGCAGGGTACAGACACCGACGCTTGCCATGCTGACGGAAAGAAAAGAGAAGATCGAGCATTTCAAGAAAGAAGCCTATTATAAGGTTTCTCTGTCAGATGGGAAACTTATGGTAACATCAGAGAGTATCCCGTTAGAAATGGAAGCGGAAGAATTAAGAAAACTTTGTGATGGGACAGAAGCACTGGTCACAAGGGTAAAAAGAGAGCAGAAAAAGACTTTCCCACCAAAACTTTATGATCTGACCGGTCTGCAGAGGGAAGCAAATCGTTTTTTTGGATACACTGCCCAGAAGACATTGGATATGCTGCAGGAGCTGTACGAAGAAAAGATGGTTACCTATCCGAGAACAGACAGTCAGTATGTAACCGAAGATATGAAAGAAACGGTAAAAATGCTTGCCGAAGGCATGACAGATTTTCTTCCGTTTCTGGAATCTGGACAGACTAGAGGTAACATAGATCGTGTGGTTAATAATGCAAAGGTATCTGATCATCATGCAATACTGCCGACAAAAGAAGCAATGGAAAAAGGCATGGGAGGACTTTCCAGTGGAAAGAAAAATCTGCTGATGCTGATCGGACAGCAGCTTGTTCAGGCAACAGGGGAAGAGTACCTTTATGAGCAGACAGAAATTTCCGTACAGTGCAAAGAACATGAATTTACTGCAAAGGGAAAGCTGCCTGTACAGATGGGCTTCAAAGAAGTGGAAGAAGCCTTTCGGAAATACTGTGTAAAGGATAAGAAACCTGACGAACCGGATCATAAGACAGAACTTCCAGAAGGATATGAGGAAGGAATGACTCTTGCCTCTGTGAAGGCAGAGAAGAGTACACATTATACTTCCCCGCCGAAGATGTTTACCGAAGATACCCTGCTTGCTGCGATGGAAACAGCGGGGAATAAGGAATTTGATTCTGAAACAGAGAAAAAAGGACTTGGGACACCGGCAACCAGAGCGAATATCATTGAGAAGCTGGTATCTTCCGGTTATGCAGAACGTAAAGGAAAACAGATTCTTCCTACCGTAGCAGGATGTGAGCTGATTCATGTAATGCCGGAGAATCTGAAATCTGCAGGCCTGACAGCAGAATGGGAGAATCAGCTTCTGATGATGGAAAAGGGGGAAATCCAGGAAGATGAATTTATGAATGGGATTGTATCCATGATTAATGAGATTCTTTCTATGTGCAGGGCAATTTCGGAAGAAGAACGGAACCGTTTTCAGATTGCAAAGGAAGTAATCGGGAAATGCCCGGTATGCGGTTCTGATGTATATGAGGGTAAGACCAATTATTACTGCTCTGACAGAAGCTGTCAGTTTGCTCTGTGGAAGTCGAACCGCTTTCTGGAAAGTATGAAAAAGTCGATGGATAAAAAGATGGCGGTGGAGCTTCTGAAAAATGGACGTACCCATGTGAAAGGACTGTATTCCAAGAAAAAAGACAGCAAATTTGATGCCGATCTGGTATTAGGGTTAGAAGATGGAAAAGCCAGATTCAGTCTGGAATTTCCTAAAAAGAAGAAATAAGGCACAGACGGAAGGAGGAATGAGTTATGGCTCATTTAGATGAGATACGGGGACTTGCGGAGTATCATGCAACCCGTATCAGCAGTTCACCAAGGGACTGGATGAATTATCTGGATACTGCAGCCAGACTGTATCGGTATCCATTTATGGATCAGCTTTTGATCCACGCGCAGCGTCCAAAAGCAACTGCCTGTGCTTCGCTGGAATTATGGAATGAAAAAATGCTGCGGTGGGTAAACCGAGGAGCAAAGGGAATTGCTCTTTTGGATGAAACCATGCAGAAAACAAGACTCCGATATGTATTTGATATTCAGGATACTCATAAGGTAAAAGGTGGAAGAACCCCTTACCTGTGGCGGTTGCAGGAGAAGCAACAGGAGGAGTTATTAAACCATTTAGAAGAAGTTTATGGACTGGAAGCTAAAGATACAGGAAGTCTTTCTGATGCACTGATGGCAACAGCAAAGTATATGGTAGAAGAAAATCTGGATGAATACCTGGATGGCTTGACATATGTGATGGAAGGAACGTACCTGGAGGAGCTGGAAGAAGATACCATACGCAGTGAATTTCGCAGTCTGTTGACAGACAGCATTTATTATACGCTGGCTTCCAGATGCGGACTTGATCCGTTGGAACGGCAGGAAGAAATGGACTTCGTACATATCACAGACTATAACAGTTTATCAGTGCTGACATTTATTGGAAATGCGACGAGCATGGCCAGTGAGTCTGTGCTAGTGGATATTGGAAGATTTGTACACCGTATTTCATTAGAAGAAATGAAAAAGGGTATTGAAAATTCTGAGGAAAGGAATTATAATAAATTTAACACGTTAATTCGTGAAAGTGAAGAAAACAACAACAGAATCATAGAAAACGAATATTCACAGGAAGATGAAGGAGGAAATGAGCATGGGACTGACATATCATCGCAAAGGGGATTATCTGTTTCCGAATCTGACAATCCAGGAGACAGAGGTACAGATTGGGAAATACGGAATGCTGCGGAGGACATTTCTGAAGGAACACAAGAACAGCCTGTATCAGAGCCTGTTACTGACCGGGAAACTGAACAGCCATCTGGAAGAGATCGAGAAAACAGCACAGAAGAGATTGGAAGTACAGATGGCGAAACTGTTGGAGAAGAATCCGGCACCATCGAAAGAGGAGAACCCGATGGCGTGGACAGCACATATGAACAGTCTGACGGCAACAGCGGAAGAGAGCATCTTGACGGAATTGGTGTACAGCTAATTGAAGACACAAGTGAAGATCAGTTAAGTAAAGCAGAGGAAGAAATTGCCTCTGCTTTATCTTTGCCCGAACTTCCATCTGTAAATGAACAGAAAAGAGAAATCGAAAACAGAATAGCTGCCCTCTATGCCGGGGAGATTGCCATTCCAAGTGAGGTGGTCGATGAGGTTTTAAGAACCGGAGGAAACCGAAGCAAGAGCCAGCTTCGTATTATCTATAATTTTATGAGTGAACAGACACCGGAAGAATATACAGAGTTTGTGAAGCGGGAGTATGGGACTGGTGGAAAGGGCTTTGAAATCAATGGCATGGAATATTCTGTCTGGTTTGACGAAACGGGATTGCAGATTGCAGTAGGGCATACGGTTACCGATCAGATTCTGGATAAGGCGTTTTTATCCTGGGAAGATGTGAGTGGTCGTATCCATCAGCTTTTGAAGCAAGGCGAGTATGCACCACAGTCTGTACTTGATGTTGCAAGGGAGAATGCGATAAAGGAACATGCCCAGGCACTTGCCTATATGAAAGCGGATATGGCAGAGGGTGTAGCAGAACTTGTCTTTGATGAAGAGGATTTACCACATCTTCACAGTATTTATCCGGAAATTACTGATTATCTGGAAGAGAAACTAACAGAGCCGGAGTGGCTGGCAGATCTGAACGAGCGTCTGGAAGGACTGGCAATGGCTTATGAGGAAGATAAAAGCATTATGCGGTTCCGCACCTATAATCCAATCAGAATATCCGGTCAGTTTCAGAAATTTGCAGCAGAAGTAATTCCATACAATGCCAGAGATGAATTCGCATGGCAGGAACATAAGGTATTTATTACTCAAGATGAAATAGATGCTTTTCTTGCCGGTGGCGGTCCGTATTCGGATGGAAGGCTTTCTACCTATTCTTTTTATCTTCTGAATGGAGATGATAAGGCAAGGACAGATTTTATCAAGGAAAAATATGGGATAGGCGGTCAGAGCCATGCTTTATGTGGAGCAGACAATTCACATGCAGATTATGATGGGAAAGGTTTGAAGCTGGAGAGAGGGGACTATGGGAATCCAGATACTTCGGTGTTGCTGCCCTGGGCAAAAGTTGCAAAAAGAATCGGCTATCTGATTGATAACCAGCAGTTCTTACGTTCCGCAGATTATTCCCGTATGCCGGAATATGAGAGGGAACGGATTGCAGGAAAAGTGATCAGTTTTTATGCAAGGCTGCCAGAAGAAATCGAGCGTCCGTTCAAGCAGGATTTCTTTAATGAAGAAGCAAGAAAAGAACTTCCTGTTATGCTGAATGATTCGGGGCAGTCGCAGAAATTGTTACAGGCGATGGACGATGCACTGGCAATGCTGCCATTGGATTTTGAATCAGTGAATGAAACTTATGAGAAGAAATTACAGCTATTGACGGAAGTACATCAGTATGTGGAAGGCAGCTATACGATTTTCCCAGCACAGGAAGTACCAGATCAGGCAGATGGCTTAGATGGATACCAGATGTCTTTATTTGATATTGTGAGTGCCTCCGAACCAGAAGAAAATACAGAAGAACCAGAAGTGGAAGAATCGTCTGCAGAAATGGAGGAGGTACAAAAAGGGGAACCAGAATCTGAGCCAGAAGATGTAGTTGTACAGGAACAGTGGGACGAGAATGTATTTGAATATCAGGGGTATCATTTTGAAGCAGTGGGGATTCTTCCGCAAGGTCTGGAAGGGAAAGAACTGGTAAACCAGACAAGAGGAAATACAGAATTGCACTTGACTACCTACGAGCGAGAAGAAGATATTTTATATTCCTATGCAGGATTCTACGAAGCGAGTGGTTCATCAAAAGCTGATATTTTCCGGTGTATGGAAACCGGACGAAATTATATTCCAGGGGAGAACGAACTGTTTGGCTATGAGGGAGAATTTTTACCATATCTGCAGAATGAACAGGTGCAGGAACAGGAACCTCATAATTTCCATATTACGGACGATAACCTTGGTGCTGGCGGTCCGAAGGCAAAGTTTAAAGCAAATATGGAAGCTATCCGGCTGCTGAAAGAACTGGAACAGGATCAGAGATTAGCAACATCGGAAGAACAGGAAGTGTTGTCGAGATATGTTGGATGGGGCGGTATTCCCCAGGCTTTTGAAGAAAGAAACAGTGCCTGGGCAGAGGAATACACGCAGTTAAAAGGAGTCCTCACGCCAGAAGAATACAGTGCAGCAAGGGCATCAACGCTGAATGCCTTTTATACTTCTCCGACAGTTATCAAGGCTATGTATGAAGCACTTGGAAATATGGGACTGAAACAGGGAAATATCCTGGAACCATCCTGTGGAGTTGGTAACTTTATGGGACTTTTACCGGAAAGCATGAGTGCTGCAAATATGTATGGCGTGGAGCTTGATCCGGTTTCCGGGCAGATTGCGAAACAGCTTTACCAGAAGAACAGGATTGCAGTACAGGGATTTGAGGAAACCAGTTACCCGGACAGCTTTTTTGACTGTGTGATTGGAAATGTACCGTTTGGGGCATATCAGGTCAGTGACCGCAAGTATGACAGATACCATTTTACGATCCATGATTATTTTATCGCAAAATCCTTAGACCTGGTACGTCCGGGAGGAGTGGTGGCAGTTGTCACATCAAGCGGTACAATGGATAAACAGAATCCGGAAGTCCGACAGTATTTTGCAAACCGGGCAGACCTGCTTGGGGCAATCCGCTTACCGAACAATGCTTTCCAGAGAAATGCCAATACCAGTGTGGTTGCGGATATTCTGTTTTTCCAGAAAAGGGACAGGGCTGCGATCACAGAGCCAGACTGGGTACAGTTAAAAACCACATCAGAAGGCTATACGGTCAATTCTTATTTTGCTGACCACCCGGAAATGGTGCTTGGGGATTTCACAACAGAAAGTACCCAGTACGGAAAACAGGAAGTAACAGTAAAGGCAAAAGAGGGAGCAGATCTGGCAGAGCAGATAAAAGAAGCGGTAAAGTATATCCAGGGAACTATCACAGAGCAGGAGATTTTGGATACGGAACTGGAAGAACAGGTGGTATCCATACCGGCAGATCCGAACATTAAGAACTTCAGCTTTGCACTTGTCGGAGAGGATATTTATTACAGGGAAAATTCTGTTATGAATAAGATGGAACTTCCCGTTGTGACAGGCGAACGTGTCAGAGGCATGGTTGCCATCCGGGATGCAACAAACAGGCTTCTGGAACGGCAGTTGGAAGAATGCAGTGATGAAGAGGTTGCCAGCTTACAGGCTGAATTGAATCAGGTTTATGACAGCTTTACTGCAAAATATGGACTACTCAGCAGCAATGCGAATAAAAGAGCGTTCAGCATGGACAGCAGCTATTGCCTTTTGACTTCCCTTGAATTTTTGGACGAAAAGGGCGAGTTGAAGCGGAAAGCAGACATATTTACGAAAAGGACGATCCGCAGGGCAGAGCCGGTAACATCGGTAGATACTGCAAGTGAGGCACTGGCGGTATCTATCGGGGAAAAGGCAAAAGTGGATATTCCTTATATGATGGAGCTTACCGGAAAAACAGAGGAGGAGGTCACAGAGGAGCTTACAGGTGTTATCTTCAAGAATCCGCTTACGGATAAATGGGAGCCATCCGACGAGTATCTTTCCGGGAATGTCAGGGAGAAGCTGAACATTGCAAAGCAGTTTGCAGAGAACCACCCGGAATATATGGTCAATGTACAGGCACTGGAACGGGTACAGCCGAAAGATCTGGACGCTTCCGAGATTGAAGCAAGGCTTGGTGCAACATGGATTTCGCCGGACTATATTACAGAGTTCATGGCAGAAACATTCCATACACCACGACAGCATATCAATTATGAGCGTATCAAAGTACAGTATGCAGAAGTGACCGGACAATGGAACGTAAAAGGAAAGAACGTGGACAGCAGCAATAACCCGCTTTCCACCGCAACTTACGGAACACAAAGGGCAAATGCTTACAGGCTGTTGGAGGATGCACTGAATCTGCGTGACACAAAAATCTATGACACAATACATGATGCGGATGGGGAACACCGGGTACTGAACCGGAAAGAAACCACCCTGGCACAGCAGAAGCAGGAACTGATCCGGGAAGAGTTTAAAGAGTGGATTTTTAAGGATATGAGCCGACGGGAAACACTCTGCAAAATTTATAATGAACGGTTTAACAGCATCCGGCCAAGGGAATATGATGGCAGTCACATTCAGTTTGTCGGAATGAATCCGGAAATTAAGCTGATGGAGCATCAGAAAAATGCGGTGGCACATATCCTTTATGGAAATAATACCCTGCTTGCACACTGTGTAGGTGCAGGCAAGACGTTCCAGATGATCGCAGCCGGTATGGAGAGCAAGCGTCTGGGACTGGCACAAAAGAGTCTTTATGTGGTTCCGAACCATTTGCTGGAACAGTGGGGAAGCGATTTTTTACGCTTATATCCGGGAGCAAATATTCTGGTGGCAACGAAGAAAGACTTTGAACCGGCAAACAGAAAACGGTTCTGTTCCAGAATCGCAACAGGGGATTATGATGCGGTCATTATCGGACACAGCCAGTTTGAGAAAATCCCGCTTTCCAGGGAAAGGCAGATTTCATTGTTGGAAGATCAGATCGCAGATATTACCTATTCTATTGAAGCAGCAAAAGAGGAAGCGGGACAGCAGTATACGATCAAGCAGATGGAAAAGACAAAGAAAACCCTGAAAGCAAAACTGGAAAAACTGAATGACCAGACACGAAAGGATGATGTGGTGACTTTTGAGCAACTAGGCGTGGACAGGCTGTTTGTGGACGAGTCACATTTTTACAAGAACCTTTTTTTATACACAAAAATGCGGAATGTGGCAGGCATTTCACAGACCGATGCACAGAAAAGTTCAGATATGTTTATGAAATGCAGGTACATGGATGAGATTACCGGGGAAAAGGGAATCACGTTTGCAACGGGAACACCTGTATCAAACAGTATGACTGAATTATACACCATTATGAGATACCTCCAGTATGATACTTTAATGAATATGGGAATGGGACATTTTGATTCGTGGGCAGCAACTTTTGGAGAAACAGTTACGGCAATCGAATTGTCACCGGAAGGGACGGGCTATCGTGCAAAAACACGATTTGCCCGTTTTTTCAATCTTCCGGAGCTGATTTCAATTTTTAAAGAAGCTGCAGATATTCAGACTTCTGATATGTTAAATCTTCCAGTGCCGGATGCAGAGTTTATTAATGAGGTATTAAAACCAAGTGAAGAACAGCAGGATATGGTAGCAGCATTTTCAGAACGTGCAGAATCAGTAAGGGCAGGGATGGTAAATCCTACAGAAGACAATATGCTCAAGATTACCAATGATGGAAGAAAATGTGCCCTTGACCAGAGATTATTGAATGAGCTTCTTCCAGATGCGGAAAAAAGCAAAGTCAACACCTGCGTAGAAAATGCCTTTCAGGTATGGGAGGAAGGAAAAGAGCAGAAAACAACACAGTTGATTTTCTGTGACTTATCTACTCCAAAAGGGGATGGAACTTTTAATGTTTATGATGATGTACGAAACAAACTAACAGAAAAAGGAATCCCAAAGGAAGAGATTGCATTTATCCATGAGTACAACACAGAAGTAAAAAAAGCAGAATTATTCGCAAAAGTGAGGGCGGGTCAGGTAAGAATCCTGATGGGTTCCACTCCAAAACTCGGTGCAGGTACCAACGTGCAAGACAGACTCATTGCTCTGCATCATCTGGATTGCCCCTGGAAGCCATCAGATCTGGAGCAGCAGGAGGGACGAATTTTACGACAGGGAAACCAGAATGAGAAAGTTAAGATATTCCGCTATGTAACAGAGAATACGTTCGATGCATACATGTGGCAGATTTTGGAAAATAAACAGAAGTTTATTTCTCAGATTATGACCAGTAAGTCACCAGTCAGGGCGTGTGAAGATGTGGATGATACTGCACTTTCTTATGCAGAGATCAAAGCCCTTGCAACAGGAAATCCCTATATAAAAGAAAAAATGGATCTGGATGTTCAAGTCAGTAAATTAAAGCTCTTGAAGGCTAACCACACCAGTCAGATTTATCGTCTGGAATCAGATATTGCAAAGAATTATCCAGTTCAGATCAGTGCATTGAAAGAGAGGATTGCCGGAATGCAGTCTGATGTTAGTGTGATAAAGAATGTTGATCTGCAGGATAATGACAGCTATTCTATGAATATAGGGAATGTTGCCTATACAGACAAAAAAGAAGCAGGCGAAGCTATGATAGCTGCCTGTGCAGGATTAAAGGCAGTCACCACAGGAGGAAAAGTCGGAGAGTACCATGGATTTACTTTATCTGCATCATATAACCTGTTTGCAAATTCCTTTGAATTGACCATAAAGGGAAAATGTTCCTACAAAATTGAAATAGGAAAAGACCCTTTGGGAAATATCCAGCGTATTCATAATGCCCTTTCTTCGATTGATAAGAAACTGGCAGAGAGTGAGCAAAAGTTAGAGACAGTACAACAGCAGCTTGCAACAGCACAGGAAGAAGTAAAAAAACCATTTCCAAAAGAAACGGAACTGAATGAGAAAATGGAGCGTTTATCGGAGTTAAATGCTTTGCTCAACATGGATGAAAAAGGGAATGAAACAATTCTGGCAGATGAGGATATTGGTACAGAAAAGATTCCAGACAGGGATTCTTCGAGAAAGGAAGAAGTCCGGGATGCAGACAGGAATCTGCAGGAAACAGCAGACAAGGTTCATAAGCCGTCCATACTGGAACGTCTGAAACAGGAAAAGGCTAGACAGCTTGCACCGAAGCAGACTGGTACACCGAAACCAAAGAAAAATCACGAGCAGGAGTTATAAATAATGTCCCGTCAGAGAACTTTCTGGCGGGATAAATTCAAAATTGGAGGACAAACTATGGCAGAAACAGATAAAAAATTAAAAGAAATCACAGAGCGTCTGGAACAGGGAGTAAAGGAAATTTTTACATCAGAGCGTTATACAGAATATCTGGATACGATGTCAAAATTTCATAATTATAGTTTCAACAATACTCTTCTGATTACGATGCAGAAACCGGATGCGACACTGGTGGCAGGTTATCAGGCATGGCAGAAGAAATTTAACCGTCATGTAAAACGGGGTGAAAAAGGAATCCAGATTATTGCACCGACGCCAGTAAAAGAAAAACAGGAAATAGAAAAGATTGATCCAGATACACAGGAACCAATCATTGGCGAAGATGGACAGCCGGAAACAGAGATTGTAGAAATGGTAATCCCAAGATTTCGGGTAGCGACAGTATTTGATGTCAGCCAGACAGAAGGAGAACCGAT
>ENA-OPAL01000919-OPAL01000919.1-human-gut-metagenome-genome-assembly--contig:-NODE-919-length-19961-cov-4.604089_pt1 | contig 19961 bp, 18 predicted proteins | sample MGYA00241057_ERZ501430 | MGnify/ENA primary metagenome ERZ501430 (study PRJEB25962, sample SAMEA2042506) | human gut metagenome | biome: human gut; feature: human-associated habitat; material: faeces...
GGAGTCGCTGTTGGGGCCGCGGCCAGCAAGACGCAAGCAAAGCGTTGCGGATGCTGGGTGCCGCAACCCGGGCAGTGGCACGCCGTAGGCGTGACGGAGAGGTTTCACCGTTTACACTATAATCTTATCACAGGAATTGTCCGTTGGGAAGAAACAGATGGGAGAGAAATGGGTCAATTTTTGGTTTTTTCTCGTGAAAAGTGCTAAAATTCAACTTAATTTTTCGTCGTTTTGACGGCAAAAGTCGTACTTTCGCCCCATTTTTGCCTGCCTTGCTGACCGAAACGCCGTCATTGACGAAATTTGTGAAAACGTGTATCATGGGTAACAGCATCGCATTTTTCAACTTTTGTCTTTTAAGGAGGTCCATGCCATGCGCCCTCTCATCATCGCCCATCGCGGCGCGTCCCATCTGGCCCCCGAAAACACGCTGACCGCGTTCCGTCTGGCAAAGACGCTGGGTGCGGACGGCTTCGAGTGTGACGTTCAAATCACCAGGGACCGTCATCTCGTGGTGGCCCACGACTACCTCACCGACCTCAAGACCGGCGTCCACGGCAACATCCCGGATATGGACTTCGACGACCTGCGCCAGCTGGATTTCGGAAAATGGAAAAGCCCGGAGTTCGCGGGCGAAAAGATTCCCACCCTCGAAGAGGTTCTGGAAGTCGCGCAGGACTTCAGGATGGTACATATTGAGTTGAAGCCCTACTTGGACCGGGACGAAGAGATCGTGGACCGGATCATCGACGCCGTCCTTGACGCCGGGCTGGAAGAAAAGGCTGTGCTCACCTCCTTCGAGTACGGCGCCCTCCGCCGGGTGAAAGAGCGGATGCCCCAGATGGCCACCTGCGCCATGACCCTCAGCCCCGAATCCCAGCTCAGCCAGCCGGCCACCTTCTGGGAGAAACTGGGCCTCAAGAAGACCGACCCTCTCGTGGAGAAGCTTTCCAGCCCCCAGGCCCTCAGCGAAGCGGCCGCTCTGCTGGAAGACCCCAGCAGTCTGGACGAAGAGAACAGCGTCCTCATCTACTACCTGAAAGACCGTCTCGATTTTCTCTACTCCATCTTCCCCGGCATGAACCTGGCCGAAATTTTGCAGCAGTATTATTATCAGACGGATTTTGTGAACTATGTGGCCCAGTTCGGCTTCCCGGTGGATTACGTCGGGCCGGAGTACCACGCCTTTTTCCGGGACAAAGACCTTATCCCCAATGCCCACGCCCGCGGCTTCAAGGTCGCGCCCTGGCTGGTGGGCGTGGAGAGCCGGGACGACCTGCGCCAGCTGTTCCGGCTGGACCCGGAGCTTGTGGTCACGAATAAGCCCGAGGTGGCTGTTTCCATCCTCACCGGGCTGGGCCAGTGGGACGAATCATCCAAAGAGGGTTGACAGCCCTCTTTTTTTGGAGCATAATAGTCCTGTATCGAACAGTTTTATGTGAAACAGTTCGGCGTTCGAACATTCACATCAAAAGTCAAACCAGAAGGATGATACTATGAACCAAGCCTTTGAACCCGCCTGCACCCCCATCGCGCCGCCGTGGGAGGCTCCGCAGGTCATCCCGGCCCAGCTGCGCCGGGTGAACAACCTTATTTTCCGCAAGATAGGCCAGATCGCCCGCACCAATGGCGTGGAGGCCGTGACCCCCATGCACGGCTGGATCATGGAGTATCTTTACCGGCACTCCGAGACCCCAGTGTTCCAGCGGGACATCGAGCGGGAGTTCTCCATCACCCGTTCCACTGTCACCAACATCCTGCAGCTCATGGAGCGCAAAGGCTACATCACCCGCCAGAGCGTGGAGCAGGACGCCCGCCTCAAGCAGCTGGTCCTCACCGAAAAAGGCCGCCAGTTCCACGAGGACACCATGCGGGCCTTCCACCAGACCGATGAATATGTGGCCGGCCTGCTCACCGAAGAAGAGAATACCGAGCTGCTGCGGCTGCTGAATAAACTGTATCTGGGACTAAAGTGAAACAAATATGAACTTTTTCCGAAACTTTGGAAAAAGCATTGACTTTAATATTGTTTTGTATAAAATTGTTCCGTACCAAACAATTTATCAAAGGAGGCTCAAAGTATGATAAAGAAGCTTGCTTCCCATCTGGGCGAATACAAACGCGCCGCTATCCTGACGCCGATGTTTTCCGCACTGGAAGCAGTCATGGACATCCTGCTGCCCACCATCATGGCGTTCATCATCGACCTTGGCATTGAAAAGGGCGATATGAACGCCATCGTCAAATACGGCCTGCTCACCTTCGCAGTGGCGGCCATCGCCCTGCTGCTGGGCGTTCTGGCCGGCAAGTACGCCGCCGAGGCGTCCACCGGCTTTGCCGGCAACCTGCGCGATGCGATGTATGAGAATATCCAGCATTACTCCTTCTCCAACATCGACAAATTCTCCACCGCCGGCCTCGTCACCCGTATGACCACCGACGTGACCAACCTGCAGAACGCTTTCCAGATGATGGAGCGCATGTGTGTGCGCGCCCCGGTCCATCTGGTGTTCGCACTCATCATGGCGTTCAGCATCGGCGGCCCTCTGACCCTCATCTTCGTGGTGGCCATCGCCTTTCTGCTGGCCGTGCTGGCAAGCATCATGGTCCCCACCTTCAAAATTTTTGACCGTGTTTTCAAGAATTACGACAACCTGAACTCCTCCGTGCAGGAGAACGTGTCCGCTATCCGCGTGGTCAAGAGCTTCGTCCGCGAGGGCTTCGAGAACGAGAAGTACACCAAAGCCTGCGAGGGTCTGTATCAGCAGTTCGTCAACGCAGAGAGCCGTCTGAGCTTCAACAACCCCGCCATGCTGACGGCTATTTACGGCTGCAACATTGCCCTGAGCTGGTTCGGCGCAAAGTACATCCTGCATGGCGCGCTGACCACCGGCCAGCTGAACGCTCTGTTCGGTTACATTATGAACATCCTGATGGCTCTGATGATGCTGAGCATGGCTTTCGTCATGATCTCCATGTCCGCCGCTTCCGCAAAGCGTATCGTGGAAGTCCTGGACGAGAAGACCGACCTGCCCCCCGCCAAGGCTCCCGTGCAGGAAGTCAAGGACGGCAGCATCCGCTTCGACCACGTCACCTTCAAGTACAAGCACGGCTCCGGCCAGCCTGTCCTGAACGACATCACCTTTGACATCAAGCCCGGCGAGACACTGGGCATCATCGGCGGCACCGGCAGCGCAAAGTCCAGTCTGGTGCAGCTCATCCCCCGCCTGTACGACGCCGAGACCGGCACTGTCAGCGTGGGCGGCGTGGATGTCCGGGATTACAATCTCGACGTCCTCCGCCACGAGGTCTCCATGGTGCTCCAGAAGAACGTCCTGTTCTCCGGCACCATCCTCGACAACCTCCGCTGGGGCAGCGAGAACGCCAGCGAGGAAGAGTGCATCCGTGTGGCAAAGCTTGCCTGCGCGGATGAGTTCATCGAGCGCTTCCCGGACAAATACAATACATGGATCGAGCAGGGCGGCTCCAATGTGTCCGGCGGCCAGAAGCAGCGCCTGACCATCGCCCGCGCCCTGCTGCGCAAGCCCAAGGTTCTGATTTTGGACGACTCCACCAGCGCCGTGGATACCGCTACCGATGCCAAGATCCGCAAGGCATTCCGGGAGGAGATCCCCGGCACCACCAAGATCATCATTGCACAGCGCATTTCCTCGGTGCAGGACGCCGACCGCATCCTTGTGCTAGATAACGGTAAGATCGATGGTCTGGGCACCCACGAAGAGCTGCTCAAGACCAACGCCATCTATCAGGAAGTTTACAACAGCCAGACCCAGGGCAGCGGCGACTTTGACAAACAGGGAGGTGAACAGTAATGGCTCAGGCAAAAGAAGTTCGCGGCCCCGGCCCCCGCATGGGCGGCCCCCGGCCCAAAGTGGAAAACCCGGGCAAGCTGCTGAAGCGCATCATGGATGAGGTATTCCGGCACTATCTGCCCCATTGCATCCTTGTACTTGTCTGCATCGTGGTCAGCGCGCTGGCAAACGTTCAGGCCAGTCTGTTCTTAAAGACCCTGATGGACGATTACATCGTACCCATGACCCAGCAGCAGGACCCGGATTTTGCCCCGCTGGCTGCGGCTCTGCTGCGGGTAGGCATCATCTACGTCATCGGCATTCTGGCCGCATGGCTCAACGCCCGCATCATGGTCAATGTGACCCAGGGCACCCTGCGCAACCTGCGCGTCCAGCTTTTTACCCACATGGAAAGCCTGCCCATCCGGTATTTTGACTCCCACCCCCACGGCGATATCATGTCGGTATACACCAACGATGTGGACACCCTGCGCCAGATGATCAGCCAGAGCATTCCTCAGCTGGTGTCCAGCGCCATCACCATCGTGTCCGTGTTCACCAGCATGTGCCTGATGAGCTGGCAGCTCACCGTTGTCACCATGCTGATGGTGGCCCTGATGCTGTTCTGCTCCAAGAAGATCACTGCCATGAGCGGCAAGTACTTTGTGGCGCAGCAGAAGGATCTGGGCAAGGTGAACGGCTATATCGAAGAGATGATGGAGGGCCAGAAGGTCGTCAAGGTGTTCACCCACGAACAGAAGGCGCTGGCCGGCTTCCGCCAGCTGAACGACCAGCTGAAGGACAGCGCCAACAAAGCCAACAGCTTTGCCAACATCATGATGCCGGTCAACGCCCAGCTGGGCAACATCAGCTATGCCGTCTGTGCGCTGGCAGGCGCAGCCATGGCCGTGAGCGGCATGGGCGGCACGACCCTTGGCACGGTGGTGGCTTTCCTGAGCCTGAACAAGGGCTTCAACATGCCCATCAGTCAGGTGTCCATGCAGGCCAACAGCATCATCATGGCTCTGGCCGGTGCCGAGCGTATCTTCAAGATGATGGACGAAGAGAGCGAGACCGACGAGGGCTATGTGACCCTTGTCAACGCAAAGTACGACCGCAACGACCAGCTGGTGGAGACGGACGAGCGCACCGGCCTGTGGGCATGGAAGCACCCGCACCACGACGGCACTACCACCTACCACAAGCTGGAAGGCAGCATCACCTTTACCGATGTAGACTTTGGCTATGTGCCGGAAAAAACCGTCCTGCACGATATCAACCTGTATGGCCGTCCGGGCCAGAAGATCGCCTTTGTCGGCTCTACCGGTGCCGGTAAGACCACCATCACCAACCTCATCAACCGGTTCTACGACATTCAGGACGGCAAGATCCGCTACGACGGCATCAACATCCACAAGATCAAAAAGGCCGATCTGCGCCGTTCTCTGGGCATCGTGCTGCAGGACACCCATCTGTTCACCGGCACGGTGATGGAGAACATCCGCTACGGCCGGCTGGATGCCACCGATGAAGAGTGCATCGCCGCCGCCCGCCTTGCCAACGCGGATGGCTTCATCAAGCGCCTGCCGGAAGGCTACAACACCATGCTCACCGGCGATGGTGCCAACCTCTCGCAGGGCCAGCGCCAGCTGCTGGCCATCGCCCGTGCGGCCGTGGCAGATCCCCCGGTGCTGATCCTGGACGAGGCCACCTCCTCCATCGATACCCGCACCGAAGCGCTGGTGCAGCGCGGCATGGACGGCCTGATGTACGGCCGCACCAGCTTTGTCATTGCGCACCGCCTGTCCACCGTCCGCAATGCAGACTGCATCGTGGTGCTGGAGCAGGGCCGCATCATCGAGCGCGGCAGCCACGACGAGCTGATCGCTAAAAAAGGCAAGTATTACCAGCTGTACACCGGCAATCTGGCCGAGGACTAAGCTTTTTTCTACCTCCTCAATGAAAAAGCGACAGCGTGCATCAAATTGCGCGCTGCCGCTTTTTGTGTTATACTGACTCTGCGGCCCTTCTCCGATCCCCCTGTCGCGGAAAGGAGGTGGTAAACATGCCTAGCTTTATCGCGTTTTTTCAGACTGTCGCAGCAGAGGTAGTAGCCTACTATTTATGCAAGTGGCTTGACAGCCTGTTCTTCAAGGGCAGCAAGCACTAATGAAAAGAAGCACCCCGGTACTGGTTCTACCGGGGTGCTTCGATTTTTTACGTGGTAAACACGTTCGGCCTTATCGCGTTGCCTACCCTTATTATACGCACTTTCATGCAAAAGTCAAGAGGTTTCTGATTCATTTTTCTACTATGTTACGTCAGAATTTTTTATACTTTACAAGGCTTTGCCGTTGGTTTATACTGAAAGCTGAATGATTCTATCAAATTGAGGAGTTTTGCATCGTGGTTTCGGAGAGCACACTCACCTTGGATATCCTGCCGCTTTCGGCAGACACCGCCCGGCTGGTGCGGGTGTACGGCACAGAGCCGTGTATCGCGCTGCCCGGCGCACTGCCAGCACCGGAGGGCGGCAGCTTTGCTGTTACCGAACTGGGCGACTACTGCTTTTCCGAAAAGCCGCGCAGCCTGCCTGCGGCAGACAAGACCTGCCGCTACGAGGCGGCCCCGGACGGCACGGCGCGGCTGATTCGGGCCTTTGGGCAGACGGTAGGCGGCACCTGCCGCCGGTACGGCTTCGACTTTGACGCGCCCGCTGCCGATTCGGATGCAGACGACCTGCACCCGGTGTGTGGGAACTTTCTGGAAGAGGTCACCCTGCCGGACAGTTTGCAGGTGATTGGCAGCTGCGCATTCTACAACTGCCGCAAGCTGCGTCTGCTCACCGTGGGCACGGGCAGCCTGACCATGGGCAGCGATGTGTTTTTGAACTGCTTTGCGCTGGAGACCATCCGGGTGCAGGCAGGCCCTGAAGAACCTACCGGCCTGTTTGCCCTTGTGAACAACATCACCGAAGCGGTGCGGGCTGAGTTTTGCCCTGCCGGTACAGCAGCCCCGCTGGCGGCGCTGTGGTATCCCGCCTACTGGGAGGATATCGAGGAGACCCCCGCCCACATCCTTCTGCACACCTTTTCCGGCCAAGGATATCATTACCGGCAGTGTTTTTTAGAGAACAAATTCCTCCCCGCAGAATACGACGCGATCTTCCCGCAGGGCCACGATGCCGACGATGCCAATGTGATGGCAATGCTCTGCTTTGACCGGCTGCGGTATCCGTGGCAGCTGACCGAAGCCGCTGCCGGGCACTACCGGGCATTTCTGGCAGCCAACACCGATCGGGTGCTGGCCCGCCTGCTGAAGGCGCAGGACAATGATGCCGTGCGTGCACTCATTGCGCTGGATGTGCTGGACAAAGACGGCTTTGCCGAAGCTTCAGCCCTTGCCGCCAAGGCCGGGAACGCCGCTGCCGCCGCTCTGCTGGCGGATGCGGAGCACAAAAAGTATGTTCCTCAGCCCAAAAAGCAGCGGTACGATTTTGATTTTTAAACAGCAGAAAACTCCTTCCGTCGCACTTCGTGCGCCAGCTCCCTCTAAGAGGAAGCCTTTGGCAGTAAGGGTAAGCTTCCGTTTTCGCCAGAGACCCCATCCCTGAGGGGGCTGGCATCGCGCAGCGATGACTGGGGGAGTTTGCAGCGAGGCTGAGAGGGTTCTAAGTGAGGTGACACTTTTGCCCCAAACGATCCAAAAAGAAAAATTTTTTGACCCGCGCAAGCCGTTCCAGTCCCAGCGGCCGGAGACCCACGAGGAGTGGCAGGCACGCATGGGCGGCGAGGTGCTGGCGGTGGTGCGCAGCGGGCTGTATCTGGACTTCCGCTTTCTGGATATGGCGCTCAGTGCCTTGTCCCCCGCCCCGGACGAGCGCTGCCGGGTGCTGGCTACGGACGGTCAGGTCCTGTTTTATCAGCCCAGCCACCTGCTGCGGCTCTATCAGGACAACCCAAAATATCTCAACCGGTTGTATCTGCACACCATATTCCACTGCGTATTCCGACATTTGTGGCTGAAAGGCCGCCGGGAGCCGCAGCTGTGGAGCCTTGCCTGTGATATCGCAGTGGAAAACGTTATCGACAGCCTGAACCGCACCAGCGTCAAGCGCCCGCTGACCTATGTGCGCCAGAACGCCTATCAGCAGATCACCGCAGAGGAAACCGTGGTGGCAGCCGCGCCGGTGTATCGGTGGCTCACCCGGCAGACACCTGGTGTGCTGCGCCAGCTGGAGCGGGAGTTCGTGACCGACGACCACCGTCTGTGGCCGAAGGATGCGCCTGACCAGCCCCAGCAGATGCCCACGCCGCTGCCCCAGAAAACGTGGCAGAAGATCGGGGAGCGGATGCAGACAGAGCTGGACCTGCGGGATAAGGAAGCCGGGGACGGTGCCGATGCCCTGAAGCAGCAGGTAAAAGCCGCCAACCGCAGCCGCCGCAGCTACCGGGATTTTCTGCGCCGGTTCTGCGTGCTGCGGGAGGAAGTAAAGCTGGACCCGGACGAGTTCGACCTGAACTTCTACACCTACGGCCTTTCGGTGTACGGAAACCTGCCCCTCATCGAGCCTCTGGAAAGCAGGGAGAGCAAAAAGATCGAGGAGCTGGCCCTTGTCATCGACACCAGCTACTCCACCTCCGGTGAACTGGTGCGGGCGTTCCTTGCGGAGACCTACACTCTGCTGAAAGGACAGGAGAACTTTTTCCACCGGATGAACCTGCACCTGATCCAGGCCGATAACGCCATCCGGCAGGATATCCTAATTCACAATGAGGACGAGCTGATCCACGCCATGAACCACTTTGAGCTGCGGGGCGGCGGCGGAACGGACTTCCGCCCGGCCTTTGAATACGTGAACCAGCTGTGCGCCGAGAAGAAGTTCTCGAACCTGCGGGGCCTTTTGTACTTCACCGACGGCATGGGCACCTACCCCGCCAAGCGCCCGGCCTACGACACCGCTTTTCTGTTTCTGGGGGAGCGGTTCGACGATGCCAATGTACCGCCGTGGGCCATGAAGGTGGTTCTGGATGAAGAAGAATTTACCGGTGCAGCAGCCCGCCCGCAAAGCACCCTTGCCGACGCGCTGGCCGAAGAGGACGACCTGTACCGTGACCTGAACAATTCGTGAGGGAATTTGTTATGAATATCAAACGAGCCAAAGAAGAAATTGAACACACCGTAAAAGCCTACCTTGCCAAGGATGCTCTGGGCGAATACGCCATCCCGGCCATCCGGCAGCGTCCCATTCTGCTCATGGGGCCTCCGGGCATTGGCAAGACGCAGGTGATGGAGCAGGTAGCCCGGGAGTGCGGCGTGGCGCTGGTGGCCTACACCATCACCCACCACACCCGCCAGAGCGCCGTGGGTCTGCCCTTCATCCGCCAGCGCAATTATGGCGGCAAAGATGTCTCCGTGACCGAATACACCATGAGCGAGATCATCGCCAGCATCTACGCCAAAATGGAGGCCACCGGCCTCTCCGAGGGCATTCTGTTCATCGACGAGATCAACTGTGTGTCGGAAACGCTGGCCCCCACCATGCTGCAATTTTTGCAATGCAAGACCTTTGGCAATCAGGCCGTGCCTGCGGGCTGGGTGATCGTGGCGGCAGGCAACCCACCGGAATATAACAAATCTGTGCGCGACTTTGATATCGTTACGCTGGACCGCGTGCGCCGCATGGACATTGAGCCGGACCTGCCCGTGTGGAAGGACTATGCCCGCGCTGCCCACATCCACAGCGCCATTTTGAGCTATCTGGAGCTGCACCCGCAGAACTTCTACCAGATCAACGCCGATGTGGACGGCACCCAGTTCGTGACCGCCCGCGGCTGGGAGGATCTTTCCAATCTGCTGGACACCTACGAAACACTGGGTCTGCAGGCTGATGAAGACCTGATCCGCGAGTACATCCAGCACCCGAAGATTGCAGAGGACTTCTCCGCCTACCTCGACCTTTACTATAAGTACCGCGACGACTACGGCGTAGAGGAGATCTTGGCCGGACAGGCAAAGCCCGCCGTGTTCGCACGGCTGCTGCAGGCCCCCTTTGACGAGCGGCTTTCGCTGGTCAGCCTGATCCTTGCAGGCCTCGGCACCCGGTTCACGGCCTCCCGTCAGGCAGATGCAGTAGCCGACAGCTGCTATGCCTTTCTGCGGGAGACCAAAAAAGCCCTTGCCACCGTTCCGGAGGATATCCCGGACGGCTCGGCAGAAATGTTCCACCAGCAGATCATGGATTACGACACCGAAACACAGCAAAAACGTGCCGCCGGGCTGCTGAGCAAAGATGCTCTGACCACCCGCCTGCAAGTGCTGGCCGTGCTGCGCGGCTGGGAGGGCGAACTGCGCCGTGCCAACGCCGCCGGTACACAGGAAGCCTTCGACCTGCTGCGCGGGCAGTTCCAGTCCCTTGCCGATGAGCGCGAAAAGGCCCAGCAGACCGCCAGCGCCGCGCTGGAAGCCGCTTTCGACTTTATGGAGCAGGCCTTTGCCGAAAGCCAGGAGATGGTGGTGTTCGTCACCGAGCTGACGGTGGACCCGGTGTCCCACGCCTTCCTCACCGAGAACGGCTGCGAACGCTACTTCCAGTACAACAAAGACCTGCTGCTGGACCACCGCAAAGCTGCCCTGCAGCAGGAGCTGGCGGCAGAGCAGCGCCGCCACGGCGGGGTGTGAGCCATGCTGGAAAATCTTCTGTTCAGCATGAACAGCACCATGCCGCTGTTCTTTATCATGCTGCTGGGCTATGTGCTGCACCGCACCGGTTTTCTGAGCGATGCGTTCGTGGCCGGGGCCAACAAGTTCGTGTTTTATGTGGCACTGCCGGTGCAGCTGTTCCGCGACCTTGGCAAAAACGATGTCCGCGCCACCTTCGATGGCCGGTATGTGCTGTTCTGCTTTGCGGTCACACTGGCGTGCATCCTTGTGATCTGGGCGCTGGCAAAGCTGTTTTTAAAGAGCACCGGCCTTGTGGGCGAATTCGTTCAGGTGTGTTACCGCTCGTCGGCTGCCATCCTCGGCTCGGCTTTTCTGCAGAGCATCTACGGCGATGCCAGCATGTCCAGCCTGATGATCCTTGGCAGTGTGCCGCTGTATAACATCATGGCAGTGGTCATTTTGATGCTGGAAGCGCCCACTGCGCAGGCTCAGACCGGCAATATGGCTGAAAAGCTCAAAAAGAGTGTGAAAGGCATCCTGACGAACCCCATCCTTCTGGGCATTGCAGCGGGCTTTGCGTGGAGCATGCTGCACATTTCCATGCCTGCCATGCTGGATAAGGCCCTTTCCAATGTGGCCGGTCTGACCAGCCCTCTGGCCCTGCTTGCCATTGGTGCAGGCTTCAAGGGCAAAAAAGCTCTGGGATACCTCAAGCCTACTGCTGTGGCTACTGTGGTCAAGCTGATGGTGCTGCCTGCGCTGTTCCTGCCGCTGGCTGTGCGCTTTGGCTTTACCGACGAAAAGCTGGTGGCCCTGCTGGTAATGCTGGGCAGCATCACCACCCCGGCGTGCTACGTTATGGCAAAGCAGATGGGCCACGAAGGTGTGCTTACCGGCAGCGTGTGCGTTACCACCACCCTGTTCAGCGCATTCAGCCTGACCTTCTGGCTGTTCGTGCTGCGGAGCCTCGGATATATTTTATAACATCTTTTGCATAGCACAACAGCGGACGGCCTGCAGGCTGTCCGCTGTTTGCTTTTCAGATGTTGCTTGGGGAATCAGGCCGCACCGAAGGGATGCAGCTTCTGCCCTTTATTCTGTCATTTCCAGTTCAGAGATCCATTCCCGCACGCGGTCCGGGCGGTTTGTGACGATGGCATCCGGCTGCAGGGGCCAAAGGTCTTTCACGGCCTGTTCCCCGTCCACCGTCCAGTATGCCGCCTTGATGCCCAGATCATGCAGCTTCTGCACCATGCTGGGCTGCTGGTAAGCGGTGTGATATTCACAGCTCACCCAGTCCGGCTTGAAGTCCAGCGTCTGCACATACTTTACCGGGTCCCGCTGTTCCAGCAGGCGCTGGGCTACCTCTACCAGACTCTTGCCCGGAAAGTTCGCCTGCAGCATACTGATCTGATTGCCCATCCAGCGCAGGGCCCAGCTGCAGTTTTCGTCATCCACATTTTCCACCGACAGCGGCGGCAGCTGTGGAAAATCATCCTCTTCCAGCCCGTTCTGCAGACCAAGCATTTCCCATGTGCTAGTGGGCAGCGCCATGGTCTCCATCGCACCGTAGACCAGCACGCCCACCTTCAGCTCCGGCATCAGCTGCTTTGCCTGCCGCAGCAGGTCGTGGTTGAACGAGATCACCACCAGACGGTCGGTAATGTTTGCTGCACGCACCTCCTCGATCACGCGGGGGACAAAATCCGGGTCGTCATCGATGGTGGCCTTCATTTCCAGCTGAACGATGGTACCTTCCATTTCCCTGCACAGAGCCAGTGCCTCCTGCAGGGTAGCGATCCTCTCGTTCTGATAGTTCACATCCTTCCAGCTGCCAAAGTCCAGCGCCTTCAGCTCGCCCTCGGTCATGTCATAGATCTGGCCACGCATATCGGTGTGCCAGTCAATGACAAAATCGTGGTGGATCACCAGCTTTTTATCGCTGGTCTGCTGTACGTCCATTTCCACGCCGTCCGCGCCGATCTCCATCGCCTTGCGGAACGCAGAAAGGGTATTTTCCGGCGCAAGATAGGACGCGCCGCGGTGTGCAATGATCTCAGGTGTCATAAATTCCAATTCTTTCTCACAAATTTATTTTTTCGCAAATTTCAGGCAAGGTCGGTGCCATTTGAAGCAATGACCTTTTTGTACCAGTAGAAGCTGTCCTTGCGGCTGCGGGCCAGTGTGCCGTTGCCGTCGTTGTCCTTATCCACATAGATAAAGCCGTAGCGCTTTTTCATCTCACCGGTGGATGCGCTCACAAGGTCGATAGGACCCCATGTGGTGTAGCCCATCAGCGGCAGGCCGTCCTCGTTGACGGCCTTTTCCATCTGCTCGATGTGGGCGCGCAGATAATCGATGCGGTAGCTGTCGTGGATGGAGCCGTCCGCTTCCACGGTATCCACCGCGCCAAGGCCGTTCTCCACAATGAACATGGGCTTTTCGTACCGGTCGTAGATGGTGTTCAGGGTCACGCGCAGGCCCACCGGGTCGATGGCCCAGCCCCACTCGCTGGCCTTGAGGTACGGGTTCTTCACGGCTTCCAGCACCGCATTGCCGTCGGCCTTTTCTTCTGCCAGGATCTCCTGATCCGTGGTGATGCAGCGGCTGGAATAGTAGCTGAAGGAGACAAAATCCACGGTGCCTTCTTTCAGAACCTGCTCATCGCCCGGCTCGGTGTGTAGGGTGATGCCGGCCTTCTCCATCCGCTTTTTTGCCCACACCGGGTAGGCTCCCCGGGCCTGCACATCGGTAAAGAAGTAGTTGTCGCGGTCCGCTTCCTGCGCGGCACGGATATCCTCCGGTGCACAGGTGCGCGGGTAATACTGGCCTGCCGCCAGCATACAGCCCACCATGGCACCGGGCATCTTTTCATGAGCCAGCTTGACCGCCTTTGCGCTGGCCACCAGCTCATGATGTGCCGCCTGATACTCCACCTGCTGCACATTCTCGCCCGGATAGAACACTAGCCCCGCGCCGGTAAAGGGCAGATGCAGCAGCATGTTGATCTCGTTGAAGGTGAGCCAGTATTTCACCTTCCCCTTGTAGCGGTCAAACAGCACTTCACAGTAGTGCACATAGGCATCCACCATGCGGCGGTCTTTCCAGCCGCCATACTTTTTTATGAGGGCAATGGGGGTATCGAAGTGGCAGATGGTCACAAGCGGTTCAATGCCGTATTTGTGGCACTCATCAAACACATCCTCATAGAACTTCAAGCCCTCTTCATTGGGCTGGGCATCGTCGCCGTTCGGCAGGATGCGGGTCCATGCGATGGACAGCCGGAAGCACTTGAAACCCATCTCGGCAAAGAGGGCGATGTCCTCTTTATAATGGTGATACAGGTCAATGGCTTCATGGCTGGGATAATAGTGCTTGTCGTCGCACTCCAGCATTTCCAGCCGACCCAGCGCCACCGGGAAGCGGTCCGGGCCAAACGGGGTCACATCCACGGTGGCAAGGCCCTTGCCGCCTGCCTGCCATGCGCCCTCGCACTGGTTGGCAGCGGTGGCACCGCCCCACAGAAAATCTTTGGGAAAACTGCCCATATGTAAACCCTCCCTATTCTAATTTGTTGATTATAAGATACCGCACAATCGCCGGAATGTCCATGCCTACATTTTACAAAAAGGTGCTTCATTGTTGTGAAAGTACGACTTTTATCGTCAAATCGCCGAATTTTGATTCTATTTTTCGTACATTTTTCACGAGAAAAATGCAAAAACGGCCTGATTTTCCTTTCATTCTGGTTCTTTCAAACTGTCCGCAGACATGGTACAATAATCAGGTAAGATACACCGCCGCTTTTTCGGCATTGGAAAATGGAGTGTTTGATTATGACTGAGTTCAAGCCCATTAAAGAAGGCAAGGTTCGTGAGATCTATGATAACGGTGACAGCCTCATCATGGTTGCTACTGACCGCATTTCCGCGTTTGATGTCATCCTGAAAAACAAGGTCACCAAAAAGGGCACCGTTCTGACCCAGATGAGCAAATTCTGGTTCGATTACACCCGCGATCTGCTGCCCAACCACATGCTGAGCGTGGACGTGAAGGATATGCCGGAGTTCTTCCAGCAGCCCCAGTTCGACGGCAACAGCATGATGTGCCGTAAGCTGACCATGCTGCCCATTGAGTGCATCGTGCGCGGCTACATCACCGGCAGCGGCTGGGCCAGCTACCAGAAGACCGGCAAGGTGTGCGGCATCCAGCTGCCCGAGGGCCTGAAGGAGTCCGACAAACTGCCCGAGCCTATCTACACTCCCTCCACCAAGGCCGAGATCGGCGACCACGACGAGAACATCTCCTACGAAAAGAGCATCGAGGTGCTGGAAAAGCAGTTCCCCGGCCACGGCGAGGAGTACGCCACCAAGCTGCGCGACTACACCATTGCCCTGTATAAGAAGTGTGCTGAATATGCGCTCTCCCGCGGCATCATCATTGCCGACACCAAGTTTGAGTTTGGTCTGGATGAGAACGGCAACGTGGTGCTGGGCGACGAGATGCTTACCCCGGATTCCTCCCGCTTCTGGCCGCTGGAAGGCTACGAGCCGGGCCACAGCCAGCCTTCCTTCGACAAGCAGTTCGTGCGCGACTGGCTCAAGGCCAATCCCGACAGCAACTACGACCTGCCTCAGGATGTCATTGACAAGACCATTGCCAAGTATCTGGAGGCCTACGAGCTGCTCACCGGCAAAAAGCTGTAAGATCGATCGTATAAACGTACAAAAAAATGCTTCCGTGCGTCGCACGGAAGCATTTTTTGTTTCACTCGCTCAGCTCCGAACTTTCCTCGGAAAAAGCTTCGGACTCCGCCGGTTTTTCGTTTTCTTCGTCCAGCAGGTACTGCACCTCGGTCTGCTTTGCCATCTGGTCAGCCGTCCAGTCCAGCTGCGCAATGCCCACCAGCTCCAGCGTGTACTGCTCCACATTCTGCAGACTGCCGGAGGCAAGACTCTGGCCCGGGTCGTTCTCCGGCGACCATGTAATGCGCAGCTCATCCGGCTGTGCGCTGCACTGCTGCACGGCATCGGTCACGCTGCGGCAGTCCTGCGCAAAGGCCTGTACGCTGTCATAGCCGCCAAACAGCTCCACAGTCAGGCTCAGATAGCCGTTTCCGGCATTCACATCCCGCAGCGTTTTCGCCTCACTGCTATACAGGTAGGCGTTTCCGCTGATATTCTTCACACGGATATCCGGGGCTGTTTGTTTGATCTTGTCATAGGCTTCTGTCGTATATTCCTGCCCCAGCTTCATGCTTGCCTGATTCCGCTCCGGGCCGAGTTCATCCCACACCACCGGCAGCAGCGACAGACAGAAGCATCCGCCCATGAGCACAAGGCAGATCAGCACCGACCAGAAATCGTACTTCCAGCGCCCCGGGCGGGCGGCAAAAAAGAGCACCTCGCCGCCCAGCAGGATCAGCCCTGCCGCCGGGGCAATCTTGAGCATCAGCTTCCAGTCAACGCCCGGCACAAAATAGGCAAGCAGAAAGAAGATGCCCGCTGCGATCAGGCATACGCCCAGCGTAAAGCTGCCCACCCGGCGCAGCGGCTGCGGTTTTGCAGGCTGCGGTGCTTCACCGGTCAGCGGCGCATCATTTCTCGTCTCGTCCATCGTCGGCATCCTCCGTCTCATCGTCCGGGGTCACGGGCTTGCCCAGCAGAGCCGAGAGCTTGGGCATGGCAAAGCCCTTTGCTTTCGGCTCCGCCTGCGCATCCTGTGCAGTATACTCGGTAAAATCTTCATCTTCGGCATCGTTCTGCGGCTTCTGTTTTCTGCCCTTGGGGCCGCGCACCAGCCACGCACCGCAGATGATCAGGGCCACGCACACCACCACCTCTGGCAGCTGATCCATCATCAGGTAAAGTGCACGGAAGAAAGGGCTGCTCTGGCCCCAGCGCCACACGATATCCCCCAGCGTGTTCATAAGGATGTTCTGGTAGGCCACCAGCGCGCCCAGCGCGATCAGGCCCCAGCCTAGCAGCTTGTGGCTGTCCAGCATGAACTGTTCCATGCGCTGGTCGTGCCAGTTGATGTGCACCAGATAATCGTCCTGCGGGGCGGTGCCTGCGCCGATCTGCGCCCGGAGATTGAAGGTGTCAAAGAAGCTGTACATCCACACAATGGGCATGGCTACATACAAAACTTCCAGCAGAGTGCCCGCACCAAAGGCCACGCAGAACATCGTAATGAGCGAAAGGCCGCGCTTCATGTAGCCCTGATACATCTGGCCTGCGCCCGGGCAAAAGGCGAAGAGGAAGGTCAGGATTCCGTTTTTCATCATAATCGATCTCCTTATTTCGTTTGATCTGCAAGTGGCGAATTTTTGTATTTTTCTGCTGCAGGGCCGCCGGCTCCGAACAGCAGGTCATTGAGTGCTTTTGCCAGCGAAGCCTGCTGCTTCGGCTCGTCGTCGTCCATTGGCTTTCCCAGTATTTCCGGCTGGGCGGACGGTCGGTCATCTTCCACCGGCTTGCCCAGCTGCAAGGCTTCTTCGGTCTGGCTCTGGCTGGTCTCCGGTGTCCATGTGTGCAGCTCCTGCCGGAAATTCAGCAGCTGGTCTATGGTGCCGGAGCGCCACATGGTAAAGGCCAGCACCGCCGCCACACCGGCCACTGCGGCACGGCCCCATGTGTTCTGCATCAGCCGCACCCAGATGGCGGCCATCACAGCCTTGTGCGCGGAGTGCGGCGGCGTTTCCAGCGCATCTGCCGTCAGCAGAGCGGTGTAGCGGTCCATGCATTTACCGCAGTAGGATAAATGCTCGGCGCTTTCCAGCCGGCCCAGCTCATCCAGCCTGCCTGCCTGCAGGGCCTGCAGGCCTTCGTCGGTCAGACAGCCGTTTTTGTCAAACAGTTCCATGTACGCACTCCTTTCCATCGTTTTCACGCTGTAGTATCTGCTGTGCCAGCATCTTTTTTGCCCGGTAGATCTGTGCTTCCACCGTCTTGGGCGGGCGGCCGCACAGCTGTGCCGCCTCGGCCATGGTGTGCTGTTCCAGCAGCACCAGACGGCAAGGCGTTCTGTAGGGCTCCCGCAGGTCCAGGATCATAGCGGTGAGCTCTTCCTCGCCCAGAGCATCCAGCACCTGCTGTTCCGGCTGGGTGCCGGGCGGCGCACCTTCCAGCGCCAGCACATCGTCGCCGGGAATGTTCACCCTGCGCACCCATGCGCTGCGCAGATAGTCCTTTGCCTTGTTGGCAGCGATGCGTGCCAGCCACTGTTTTTCAAACCCGGACGGGCAGCGGTCAATGGCCCGCCATGCCGCCAGAAAGGTCTCCTGCGTCAGGTCCTGCGCATCGCCGGCATCCGGCACCAGCTGGTGGCAGACCGTATACACGAGCGACTGGTATTTCTGCACCATCGCGCTGAATTCCAAGGTCGTCAACGGCCTGCCCACCTCCTTTCAGTTTCGTCCCGGTCCGACGAAGTGCAGCCCCTGCGCTGCCCTTCTGCACATTCATACGAAACAGCCGTTCAAAATCCTGCAAAAACTTTTATTTTTATGATACAATAGAAGTAGTATAGCACAAAAGGAGGCATTCGGCCATGGCTGTCAGTACCCGTCAGGCACTTTTGCAGGCACTTTCTGCTGCCGGGGGCAGCTACGTTTCCGGCCAGCAGCTGGCCGAGACCCTCGGCGTGAGCCGCGCTGCCGTGCACAAGGCCGCTGCGGCCCTCACGGCCCAAGGGTACGCGCTGGAAGCTGCGCCCCGCCGGGGCTACCGGCTGGCAGGCGGCGACCCGTTCTGCACCGAAGCCATCGGGGACTACCCTGCACCCATCTATTTATATGACACGCTGGAGAGCTCCAACCGCACGGCAAAGCTGCTGGCGCTGGATGGTGCACCCCATGGCACGCTGGTGCTCACCGCCCACCAGAGCGCCGGACGCGGCAGGCTGGGCCGGAGATTTGAAAGCCCGGCAGGCAAGGGCGTTTACTGCTCGGTGCTGCTGCGCCCGGAAATGCCCGCCGCCAATGCCCAGACCGCTACCATCAGCGCCGCGGTGGCGGTCTGCCGTGCCGTGAAAAAGCTCTGCGGGCTGGAGCTTGCCGTCAAGTGGGTCAACGACCTGTACTATCAGGGCAGAAAGGTCTGCGGCATCCTGACCGAAGCGGGGACCGACCTGGAGAGCGGACAGCTGGAATGGCTGGTGGTCGGCATCGGGCTGAACCTTACCTCCACCGCTGCCGACTGGCCGGAGGAGCTGGCCCGCAAGGCCGGGAGCCTGTACCCCGGCGGGCCTGCCCCGGTGAGCCGGGCCGCACTGGCCGGGGCCATTGCCCGGGAGCTGCTCACCCTCTGCCCGGCCTTCGACTGTCTGGACGAGTACCGCGCCCGGTGCTTTGTGCCGGGCCACTGGGTCACGGTCTGCACCGGGACGGAGAGCTACGCCGCAAAGGCGGTGGCCATCGACGACGCCGGGCGGCTCATCGTGCAGCGGGAAGGGGGCCGCACCGAGATGCTCTGCCACGAAGAAGTGAGTATAAGGCCGTCGCCGCTGGCGGTAAAATAATAAGAATAATATAGAAAGAAAGCATCGGCAGACACCCGGCGAGGGTGCTGCGGATGCTTTTGCTTTAAGTAGAGCAAATGCCTCTCCCAAAGAGAGAGCCTAAGAGCTGAAGGAAAGCTGGTCAAAACACCCCGAAGCACACCAGCCCCAGCACCGCCGCGATGCCGATGACCTTCGGCACACTGAGCTTGAATTTCTGGAGCAGTACAAAGCAGAGGATGCCGATGGCGATGCCCGGCAGGCTGATGCCTCCTGCCTCGGTGATGTAGGTCTGGCGGCAGAGGCCCACCAGAACACCCAGCACCATGCCGATGCAGACAGGCTTGACGATTTTCATGATGTAGCTCATCACCTTGCTGGTGCGGAACTTCTGGAAGAACGCCGCCGCCAGAAGCGTCAGCGTCAGGGTGGGGCTGAGGACGCCCAGGACCGCGAAGACGCCGCCCGGCATCCCGGCGGTCTTGGTGCCTGCAAAGGTGGCGGCATTGACGCCCAGAGAGCCGGGTGTCATCTCGGCGATGGCGATGAGGTTCGTCAAATCGGCATCCGTCATCCAGCCGTGGGAGGACATTTCATCCATGATGAGGGGGATCATGGAGGTGCCGCCGAAGCTGGTGAAGCCGATCTTCGCAAACGCGGCGAAGAGCTGAACGAGGGTCTCAAACATGGCCATGTTCGCTCACCCCCATCCAGACCAGCGCGATGACCACACCGGCCACCACCAGCGTCAGATTGCTGATGGACGTAAAGTAACAGAGCACAAAGGCGACGGCACAGATGATGATGGGCATCGCGCTGGTCAGAGCATCTTTGCCCAGGGAGATGGCCGCGCCGCCGATGATGGGGGCCACGGCGCACTGGACGCCCTTGAGGGCCGACCAGACCCAGTAGTTATCTTTAATGGCGTCGTAGATGGCCGTCACGATGGTAAGGGTGACGACGGCGGGGATGCACAGGCCGATGGCC
>ENA-OPAL01000929-OPAL01000929.1-human-gut-metagenome-genome-assembly--contig:-NODE-929-length-19803-cov-2.521825_pt1 | contig 19803 bp, 16 predicted proteins | sample MGYA00241057_ERZ501430 | MGnify/ENA primary metagenome ERZ501430 (study PRJEB25962, sample SAMEA2042506) | human gut metagenome | biome: human gut; feature: human-associated habitat; material: faeces...
ACCAGCCTTTGCGCAATTTCTCTTGAATCTACGTAAAGCACTGTCGATTGATTCGTTTTCTTTTACGATAACGCTTGACATTTTCCTGACCTCCCTCCAGTTATGGATTCCTAAAACTGTAGGTATTTGTGTTAAAACACTTAAAATATTATAACATATTTTTCTATATCGTCAATATGTTTTAAGATACTTTTTCGTGTTTTTCACGATTTATTATTAACCTCCTGATTATCAGTTATTATTTAAGCTGACCTTCAAGAATAGTTTTAGCAGCCTCTACTGCATCCTTTGCTCCTGCAGGATTCTTTCCACCTGCCTGAGCCATATTTGGACGGCCACCGCCGCCACCGCCAACAAGCTTAGCAATTTCCTTAATCATATTTCCTGCGTGAGCACCCTTGCTAATAGCATCTTCATCAGCCATAACAATAACATTAGCCTTGCCATCCTGTGTAGAAACAATAACAACAACGCCTCCGCCCATTTTTTCCTTAAGCTGGTCGCCAAGGTTTCTAAGTTCGTTCATTCCAACTCCTTCAACATGAGTAGCAAGTAACTTAACTCCCTTAACTTCAACTACCTGACTAAGTACGTCACCAACAGCTTCATTTGCCAATTTAGCTTTTAATTTTTCATTTTCTTTAGATAATTCTTTAATTTCATCATAAAGAGCCTGAATCTTTTCAACTAAAGCAACAGGTTCAGATTTTGCAAGTTTTGCAGCCTGATTTAAAACATTTTCAGATTCTTTATAGTGTTTCATAAGTCCTGTAGAAGTTAAAGCTTCAATTCTTCTTACTCCTGCAGCAACACCTGATTCTGAAATAATCTTAAATGATGAAATAGCATTTGTGTTAGATACGTGAGTACCACCACAAAGTTCAATTGAATAATCTCCCATTGAAACAACTCTAACCTTTTCGCCATACTTTTCACCAAATAAAGCCATAGCTCCTGTTTCCTTTGCTTCATCCAAAGACATTTCCTTAGTTATAACATCTAATCCTGTAGCAATCTGTTCATTAACAAGATTTTCAACTTTTTCGATTTCTTCCTTAGTCATTGCCTGGAAGTGAGTAAAGTCAAATCTTAATCTGTCAGCATCTACATATGAACCTGCCTGTTCAACATGTTCACCAAGAACAGTCTTTAATGCTTTCTGTAAAAGATGAGTTGCGCTATGATTCTTTGATGTATCAGCACGAAATGCTGAGTCAACCTTCATAGTAGCCTTGTCGCCTACCTGAATCATACCCTTTACAACTGTACCAACATGTCCAATCTTTCCACCTAAAAGATGAATTGTTTCTTCTACCTTAAATTCTCCACCGTTTGTTACAATGATACCTTTATCGCCTACCTGGCCACCCATTGTGCCGTAGAATGGTGTTTCTTCGGTAACAATTGTTCCCTTGTCACCATCAACTAAAGCCTGTACAACTTCTTTTTCTGTTGTAAGCGCTGTTACAACGGTATCTGAAATTAATTTATCATAACCTACAAACTTAGTTGTAAGAGCTTTGTCCAGCTGTTCATATACAGTAGCATCTGCACCCATATAGTTAGTCTTCTTACGTGCACTTCTTGCTTTTTTTCTCTGAACTTCCATAGCTTCCTTAAAACCGTCTTCATCTACACCAAATCCTTTTTCTTCAAGAATTTCTTCTGTTAAATCAAGAGGAAAACCATATGTGTCATAAAGCTTAAATGCATTTTCGCCTGACAACTGAGTCTGGTTATTTTTCTTCATTTCTTCTTCCATATCTGCAAGAATGTTAAGACCTGTATCAATAGTCTTGTTAAACTTATTTTCTTCTTCAGATAATACCTTGAAAATCATGCTTTTCTTTTCTTCTAATTCAGGATATCCGTCCTTTGAACTTTCAATAACTGTTTCTGAAAGTGTTGAAAGGAACCTTCCATCGATTCCAAGCAGTTTGCCATGTCTTGCAGCACGTCTGATTAATCTTCTTAATACATATCCTCTACCTTCATTTGATGGCATAATACCGTCAGAAATCATAAATGTAGCTGATCTAATATGGTCTGTTACAATTCTGATTGAAACATCCCATTTATATTCTTTCTTATATTCCTTGTTTGCAAGTTCACAAACTTTATCTCTTAAAGCTTTAATTGTGTCAACATCAAAAATAGAATCCACATCCTGAACTACAGTTGCAAGTCTTTCAAGTCCCATACCTGTATCAATGTTCTTCTGTTTTAATGTTGTATAATTGCCGTTTCCGTCATTTTCAAACTGTGTAAATACGTTATTCCAGATTTCAATATATCTGTCACATTCGCATCCTACAGTACAACCCGGCTTACCACAACCATATTTTGCACCACGGTCATAGTAAATTTCAGAACAAGGACCACAAGGTCCTGCACCATGCTCCCAGAAATTATCTTCCTTACCGAACTTGAAAATTCTTTCAGCAGGGATTCCCATTTCCTTATTCCAAATATCAAAAGCTTCATCATCTTCTAAGTAAACTGATGGATATAATCTGTCAGCTTCAAGTCCTACAACTTCTGTCAAAAACTCCCATGACCAATGAATTGCTTCTCTTTTAAAATAATCACCAAAAGAGAAGTTACCAAGCATTTCAAAAAATGTACCGTGTCTTGCAGTTTTTCCGATATTTTCGATATCACCTGTTCTAATGCACTTCTGACATGTTGCCACTCTTGTTCTTGGTGGTATTTCCTGTCCTGTAAAGTATGGTTTTAAAGGAGCCATACCTGCGTTTATGAGTAATAAACTGTTATCATTATGTGGAACTAAAGAAAAACTCTTCATCACAAGATGTCCCTTTGATTCAAAGAAATCTAAGAACATTTTTCTTAATTCATTTAATCCGTATTGTTTCATTTTGTCCTCCAATTTATACATCTAACCAATATTAAACTTAGTCAGCTTTAATCTGATGGTATGATTTTTTACCTTTTTTGATAAGTAATGCTGCTTCTTCGTTAAATTCTGCAGTTGTAAATGTTTTATCAATTGCTGCAACCTTTTCACCATTAACAGAAACACCACCCTGCTGAACAAGACGTCTTGCCTCGCCTCTTGAAGCTGCAAGTTTTGTATCAACTAAAAGTGTCAAGATATCTTTTCCTTCATCTAAATCTGCCTTAGCATATGTTGTTGTAGGAATGTCGCCTGTAACTCCACCTCCTGCAAAAAGGTTTCTTGATGCAATCTGTGCTTTTTCAGCTTCTTCTTCACCATGAACAAGTTTAGTAAGTTCATAAGCAAGAATTTCCTTAGCCTTATTAAGTTCACTTCCCTGCCACTGTTCCATCTTCTCGATTTCTTCTAAAGGAAGGAATGTAAGCATCTTTAAGCACTTAACAACATCTGCATCATCAACATTTCTCCAGTACTGGTAAAATTCAAATGGTGATGTCTTTTCAGCATCAAGCCAAACAGCACCACTAACTGTTTTACCCATCTTCTTGCCTTCTGAGTTAAGAAGTAAAGTAATAGTCATAGCTGAAGCATCTTCGCCAAGCTTACGTCTGATAAGTTCTGTACCGCCAAGCATGTTACTCCACTGGTCATCACCACCAAACTGTAAATTACATCCGTAATCTTTATATAATCTGTAGAAGTCATAACTCTGCATAATCATATAATTAAATTCAAGGAAGCTTAAGCCTCTTTCCATTCTCTGTTTGTAACATTCTGCCGTAAGCATTCTGTTAACACTAAAATGAGGACCTACCTCTCTTAAAACATCTATATAGTTTAAATCTAAAAGCCAGTCAGCATTGTTTACAAGTAATGCCTTTCCGTCTGAGAAATCAATAAACTTACTCATCTGCTTCTTGAAACATTCAACGTTGTGGTTAATTGTTTCCTTAGTCATCATCTTTCTCATGTCTGTCTTACCTGATGGATCACCAATCATAGCTGTTCCTCCACCAATTAAGGCAATAGGCTTATTACCTGCCATCTGAAGTCTCTTCATTAAACATAACGCCATAAAATGACCTACATGAAGACTATCCGCTGTTGGGTCGAACCCAATATAAAATACTGCTTCTCCTTTATTAATTAAATCACTAATTCGCTCTTCGTCAGTAACCTGGGCTATAAGACCTCGAGCTTTTAATTCTTCGTAAGTATTCATAACATATCTCCTTCAATAAAACTCAATAAAATATTTTAGCATAGTAATTTTTATTTTTCAAGGCTATAGCCCCATATTAAAGGCATAAATATAAATGTAATGTTCTAAGATAATGTAACGTTTTTTATAAAACGATGCATATTACACCTCTGCTTTGGTCATTTGTGATTTTTTCAATGGTTCCCTGCATTCTTGACTGTGTTTCGGCAGTCAGATTATTTATTTTATTAATTATTCCCTCATCAACGATTTCCCCAATGGTTTTTCCGAAAATATTAGTTTCCCAAACATTAGAGTCCTGTTCTTTTTCATTAATAAATCCTATTAAATCTCTTGCCTGTTCCTCGCTTCCTATTATTGGCGAAATTTCTGTAAGAATGTTAGCCTTAACAAAATGAATTGACGGTGCAGTTGCCTTAATTTTCACTCCAAACTTATTTCCACTTTTAATCAGCTCAGGATTTTCCAAAACAATGTCTTCCTTATCAGGTATTACTATTCCGTAACCGGTGGTTTTTACCTTGTTAATTGCCTCATTAACTTTTATATATGTGTTTTTCTCCATTGATAATTCTTTTACCATTTTAATCAATTGAAGCTGATTTTCGATTTTTGTGCCTGCCATTTCAGATAAAGTTTCATAATAATAACTTTCATCAATGTCATAATTTAATATAAGTCTGCCTGTTGACAATTCTATGGCTGTCATTTGAACGCTTTTTACATATTCTTTGTCAGGGCTTAAGTTTAATGTTTTTATATCTTTTATTTTTATGAAAGATTCTAATATTCTCTGGGAATATTCAATAATATACTTCATTAATTTGTGCTCTGTGCCTATTATTTCCAACCATTTAGGCACATTAAATATTATTTCACTTATTGGAAATTCAAACAAAATATTTTCTAAAATATCTGTTACATCTTTCTCCGTTAAACGCAGACAGTTAATAGATAATGTTGACACATTATATTTTTCTGCTATTTGGTCACGAAGCATTTTGCATTCCATTGAATCAGGATTAATTGAATTTACCAAAATTATAAAAGGCTTATTTATGTTTTTTAGCTCATTTACTGTTTTATCAAGTGCCTTGTTATATTCTTCCACATCTAAATCCGTAAAACTACCATCAGAAGTTATAACAATTCCTATTGTTGAATGTTCGGAAATTACTTTTTCAGTACCAATTTCCGCCGCTTTTGAGAAAGGAATATCATAATCAAACCAAGGGGTTTTTACCATTCTCTCTTTATCCTCTTCCATATGACCTGTTGCGCCCTCAACCATAAAGCCTACACAGTCAATTAATCTTACTTTCAGGTCAGCCTTTTCACCTAATTTAATATTAACTGCCTTGTTAGGTATAAATTTAGGCTCAGTAGTCATAATTGTTTTTCCTGCTGAAGATTGTGGAAGTTCATCCATGGTTCTTCTCACTTCATTCTCATCTTTTATATTAGGCACAACTGCAATATCCATAAAATTCTTAATAAAAGTAGATTTTCCTGTTCTTACAGGGCCTACAACACCTATGTAAATCTCACCGTTAGTTCTCTTTTCAATATCTTTGTATACGTTAAAGTCCATAGCCTACCCCCATATTTTATTATTCCCATGTGACTATTAATATATATGCGAAAAAAAGACAAATATACCAGTTTTATTTTTAACTAAAACCATATATTTGTCTTTGTTTTTCTTATATTGATTAAAATTTCTAAACATTAAAAGTTTGATTACCTACATTAACGGTGCCAAAAGTCTTAAAAGCATTCCACATATTTTGTAATATGTAGGTCTGTTCCTACAATCCATAAGAGAGACTCTCTTTGATACACTAAGCATCTTCTGATAGTCTTCCTCTATTCGATTTATAACCTTATTTTTGTAAATAAAGCAACCATCCTCAAAATGAAGAAACAAACTTCTATAGTCTAGATTTATTGTTCCTACTGTTGCCTTTTCATCATCACTAATAAACATCTTTGCATGAGTAAATCCCGGAGTAAATTCATAAATTTCAACTCCTGCTTCAATAAGTTCTGCGTAATATGTTCTTGCAAGACAATAAGCATATTCCTTGTCGGGGATCCCCGGCATAATAATTTTTACATCTACACCACGCTTAGCCGCAAACTTTAATGATGACATCATAACATTATCTATAACCAGATATGGCGATACTATATGAAGATATTTAGTAGCCGTATTAATCATATGTAAGTATACAGACTCGCCAACACGTTCCTTACCGTAAGGATCATCTCCATAGCCCATAACATAACCATCTGCCGTTTCAGGTGTAGGTATGGTAATATTTAAATATCTGCTATAACCTTCAATATTCTTTTCGGTAACATTCCACATCTGTAAGAACAAAAGTGTGAAACTTCTTACTGCATCTCCCTTAAGCATTACACCTGTATCTTTCCAGTAACCGAATCTTTCCACAATGTTCATATACTCATCTGCCAGATTTATTCCACCTGTAAAAGCAACTTTACCGTCAATAACCAAAATCTTTCTATGATCTCTATTATTCTGCTGTGTTGTAAAAAAAGGTCTTGCAGGCGCAAATGGTTTAGACTTAATACCTAATTCCCTTAACTTTTTAAAATATCCTATTGGTAGTTTAGACAAGGAACATAGTCCGTCATACATTACCCTTACTTCAACACCCTCTCTTATCTTTTCACATAATACTTCAAGAACAGAGTCCCATACTTCTCCCTGCTCTATTATAAAGTATTCAAGAAAAATAAAATTCTTTGCTTTCTTTAATTCATCAAGAAGGATTCCGTATTTTTTCTCTCCACTTTCTAAATATGTAACATCCGTATTTTTGTACACCGGACAACCTGTTTTTTCATATACATATTTTGTAAGAGATGAAACCTGCTTATCCAGTATTTGTAATTCATTATATATGTTCTGGTCAGGATCTAAGTATTTACCTGAATTAAGATTAATATGTTCAAGTCTCTTTTTTAGCATAAGAGAACCCGGTTGAAGCATAAAATAAAGATACATCATACAGCCAATAGCCGGTACAAACATAATAAACATTATCCAAACCAGTTTCATTGTAGGATCCGATTTATCGTTTGCAATATAAATAATAAGTACAAACTGTAATACCATTATTACATAATTAAGATTTTTTTCTACAGACGCATTATAGGCAAAAAATACAAACATTAGTACCTGAAGGACAACCATTAAGCCGAATAAAAAGAAACGACTGAATAAAAAGGCTGCCAATCCTTTTTTGCCTTTATGTTTTTGTGAAAGAACTCTCTTGGCTGACATTAATAAACTCCTTATTTTCTAATCCTCTTCATCTAAAAGATTTTTTCTAATCTTTAACATCTTCATATCTGTTTCATAAATTACATCTGCACATTCCGTAAGCTGTTTTACGGCTTCCACATTTGAATTTGAAAACTTTTTATAATGTATTTCATGCTCAAGACTTGCCCAAAAGTCCATTGCAATTGTTCTAATCTGAACTTCCACACGCATTGGTTTCTTCTCATTTGAAAGAAAAATAGGTATTTCAACAACAAGGTGAAGACTTCTATATCCATTCTTCTTTGGATTTCTAATATAATCCTTTTTAGATAAAATCTTAATATCATCCTGATTAGTCAGCATATCTGCAACCTTGTATATATCATCTACAAAAGAACAGATAACTCTTATTCCTGCCACATCATCAAGATTATCCTTTATTGACTGAACAGAAAGTTCAAAACCTTTTCTTTCTAATTTCTCCATTATGCTTGCAGGAGACTTTATACGTGTTTTTATTGTTTCTATTGGATTTCTAAGCTCGTTAGCCTGAAATTCTTTATTTAAAACATCAAGTTTGGTTTTTACTTCCAAAATGGCACACTCGTAATAAGTCATAAGCATTTTTATTTCAGAAAAAGTGGAATCCAAACCTTCAAACTGTTTTACAAGTTCTTCTTTTTTTGCATTTAAATCATTCATATCCTACTCCCAAACCAAATCAGGAAATTCATGTGTTAAATCTCTCTTCATAATATCTCTCATAGCTTCCTTTGCAGGCTTGTTTTCAAATAATACCTGATTAACACTTTCTACCAAAGGCATATCCACGTTATATTTGTGTGCAAGTTCAAGAGCTGCCTTGGCTGAAACTGCACCTTCAACAACCATATTAACTTCCTTAACCGCTTCATCTAAAGTATAGCCTTTTCCAATAAGAATACCTGCTCTTCTGTTACGTGAATGTTTACTTCCGCATGTAACAATAAGATCACCGATTCCAGAAAGACCATGGAACGTTCTTGAATGACCACCCATGGCTACACCAAGCTGTGTTATTTCCTTAATACCTCTTGTCATAAGAGCAGCCTCAGTATTATCGCCATATCCTAAACCGTCAGCAATACCTGCTGCAAGGGCAATAACATTCTTTAAAGAGCCACCAAGTTCAATGCTCTTTCTGTCAGGACTTGTATATGCTCTAAAATAATCATTTGAGAAAAGTCTCTGAACAAAGCTTGCTGTTTCAAATGTCTTAGCTCCAACAACAACTGCTGTAGGAACCTGTAAACCTACTTCTTCCGCATGACTTGGACCAGATAAAACTACAGCATTAACTGTAGGAATTACATCTTCAATAACTTCTGTCATTGTATAGAATGTTCCATCTTCAATTCCCTTTGCCACGTCAACAATAATCTGACCGTCTGGAACAATATCTTTAAGAAGTTCTGAAGTACTTCTTACAAAAGATGATGCAACTGCCATAACTATCATTTTTGAATCCTTTACAGCTTCTTTAATATCATTCGTAATCTTGATTTCCTCAGGAATTTTAACTCCCGGAAGTCCAACCTTATTTTCTCTTTCTTTTGTAAGAGCTTCAACTTCCCTTTCAAGTGCAGACCATAATGTTACATTATGACCATTTTCATTTAATACCTTCGCCAAGGCAATGGCCCAACCGCCACCACCTAAAACAGTTACTTTAGACATATTACGCCTCCTTCTTTTGACCGATTTTTCTTTCCGTTCCGTTAATCAGTCTCTTTATGTTTTCTTTATGTCTGATATATGACAATGCTGTCAAAAATCCAACAAGAATATATGCTTCCACTTTATCCTGGCTTTCAAGGTTATGCACCATACCAAGCTGCCCCCAAACAATAAATTCAATAAAAAAACCTGTCATAAGGCACAATGAACTAAAAGAAACATATTTTGTAATTATTAATGCTATAAAAAATGTACAAAAACCTAATGCTAAAAACTTCCAGTCAAAAAATGCAAGTGCAAAAATTAATCCTGCTGATGCTGCAATACCCTTTCCACCTTTAAAGTTCATATAAAAAGGAAAATTATGTCCAAGGATTGCACCAATTCCCGTATATAAAGCTATTATAAACATATGGTCCTTACATACACCATTTCTAAACAGAAAATATGTAAGCATCATGGCAAAAACAGCCTTTAGTGCATCACCAAAAAATGTTATAAATCCATCTTTCTTTCCTAATGTACGCATTGCATTAGTTGTTCCTGAATTTCCACTTCCATAATCTCTTATGTCAATGTGTTTCATCTTTCCTATAATAAACCCTGTTTGAAACAGTCCAAAAACATATCCGATTAAAACACATACTATCTTTTGCCAGATCATTACTTGTCTTCCTTTCTTTCACGTATAATAAATCTGAGAGGTGTTCCTTTAAATCCGAAAGCTTCTCTTATTTTGTTTTCAATGTATCTTGTATATGAAAAATGCATTAACTGCTTATCATTTACAAAAATAACAAATGTAGGCGGTTTAACAGAAACCTGTGTAATATAATAAAGTTTAAGTCTCTTCCCCTTATCTGAAGGTGGTTGCTGTAATGCAACAGCTTCCGCCATAATTTCGTTAACAACACCTGTTTCAATTCTCATTGCATGATTAGCAATTACAAAATCAATCATATCAAAAAGTTTAGGCAATCTCTGACCTGTCTTGGCAGAAATAAACATAATCTCTGCATATGGCATAAATGATAAAATATCTCTAACCTTATTAGTGTATTCATAGACTGTCTTATCATTTTTCTCAATTGCATCCCACTTATTTACTGCAATAATTATACCCTTGCCATTTTCGTGAGCAATTCCTGCAATCTTGGCATCCTGCTCTGTAACGCCTTCAACAGCATCTATTACAATAATAACAACATCTGCTCTTTCAACTGCAGTTACCGTTCTGATAATACTGTATTTTTCTATCTCTTCCTTAACCTTAGACTTTCTTCTAAGTCCGGCTGTATCAATAAATACATAATCCTTGCCGTTCCATTTGACGTCAGTATCGATGGCATCTCTTGTTGTTCCTGCAATATTTGAAACAATAACACGGCTTTCTCCTGTAATCTTATTGATAATGGAAGACTTACCTACGTTAGGTTTTCCTACGATTGCTATTCTTGGTCTGTCATCTTCTTCTTGCTCTAAATTTAAGTCAGCAAAATAACTTACAACCTTATCGAGCATATCACCAAGACCACTACGCTGTGACGCTGAAATAGGAACAGGATCACCTATTCCCAAATTATAGAACTCATACACATCTGCCATCATTTTGTTAAAATTGTCTACCTTGTTTACTACAAGAATAACAGGCTTATGGCTTCGTCTTAACATATCTGCAACTTTTGCATCTGAATCTACAAGTCCCTGCTTAACATCTGTCATAAAAATAATAACATCTGCTGTGTCAATGGCAATCTGCGCCTGTTCTCTCATCTGTGAGAGAATAATATCATTACTGTCCGGCTCAATGCCACCTGTGTCAATCATTGTAAATTTATGGTCAAGCCAGTCAATATCCGCGTGTATTCTATCTCTTGTAACACCCGGAGTATCTTTTACTATGGAAATCTTTTTTCCTGCTAAAGCATTAAATAAAGTAGATTTTCCAACATTTGGTCTACCTACTATTGCTACTATTGGTTTACTCATATTTTTCTCCTTTATCACTAGATTTTACAATATTAGTACATATTTGTAAACATCTTCCAAATATCTTTAACTTTATTGTCCCATTTATACAATTGATAAAAATGCACCTAAGTTTCCACGCTTACCGTTATGTCCTCTATGTGAAAACAACACATCTGTGTTATGACAGGTACATATATCTGTCACCTTTATATTTTCAGGTAAAACACCTGCTTCTTTAAAATTAATTCTATTGCATTCCCACAAATCAAGCTGATATTTTCCATTGCCTTTATCAATAAGAATCTCCTTAATATTATCAGGGAATGCTTCCTTAAACTGAACTGCAACTTCTTCACTTATTTCATAACATTTCTGACAAATTGACGGGCCAATACATGCCACGATATCTTCCGGTTTTGTACCGTAAAGTTCTCCCATCTTCTCTATTGTAACTTTTCCAATCTTTCCAACAGTTCCACGCCAACCGGAATGAGAAAGCCCAATGGCTTTATTCTTAGTATCCACAATAAGAAGAGGCACACAATCTGCATAATAAGTTGCAAGGACAATACCTTTTTCATTAGTAATAAGACCATCTATATCCGTATAATTTCTATCTCTATATATGCCCTTTCCACAATCGTCTTTAGTAACAACCTTAACATTAGTTGTGTGAGTCTGATTGCCTGTAACAATATTCTTAGGATTGACACCAATGGCATTAGCAAAAATTTCATGGTTTCTAATGACATTTTCATCTAAATCCCCTCGGTTAAAGCCCAAATTCATACTGGCAAGGTAATCCTTGCTAACACCACCTAATCTGGTAGAAACAGCATTCTTAAGCCATGGAATATCATCTAAAATTCTATAACTAATATACGGAACACCATTATTAAAATTAATCCTTGTGGTACTTCCACTTTCCTTATTTAACTGAATATATTCCATTATATTCCTCCATAACAATTAAAATAATACCTTGCCTCATTATTTTCAACAGTCATCACATCAAAACTGCACTGAACATCATTTAATCCATACTCATTCAAAAACCATGATGCTGCTCTCATAATCCTGCGCTGTTTTCTAAAATCAACAGCCTCCAAAGCAGAGCCATAACTGTCACTGCCTCTAAACTTAACCTCAATAAAACGGATAATGTCATCCTTCTTAGCTATAATATCAATCTCACCTAACTTACATCTATAATTCCTATGTAAAATATCAAATCCGTTTTTAATAAGATATTCAACACAAACATCTTCATAAAAACTTCCTCTTCCTCTTTTGTTCAAAAGCTCCCCCTCATAATCAAATCTTAATTTTTCTAAAAAATTCCACCGCCAATTCATTGTCAGTCATTCATAATCTTTTTTCCCCTGTCGCTTATCCTTGTGAGCAGTTATATCATCCTAAGAAAGTGCTCTGAAGCCGTCGGTCCTTAGAAGGTAGGGGAGCGAAGCTGCCATAGCTTCTTAGTACCGCTACGAGCTGAAGGCAGCGGGAGCGTGCTTTCGAGGATTATATAACTGCTCACAAGGAACCAACCGATACACAACTAAATAAAGTTATGAATAAACGATTTTCTATGAATTGGACATGGTCCGTATTTCTTCAAAGCTTCTATATGTTTAGCTGAACCATATCCTTTGTTTGATGCAAAATCATATTCAGGATATATTTTGTCGTATTCCACCATCATTGCATCTCTTGTTACTTTTGCAATGATGCTTGCTGCACCTATTGAGATACTTTTTGCATCGCCTTTTATTATGGATACCTGTTTCATTGGTACTCCGGGTATGTTTACTGCATCATTTAGAAGTAATGTTGGCTGTGGCTCTAACATTGATATTGCCTGACGCATTGCTTCATAAGTTGCCTGAAGTATGTTTATTTCGTCTATTACTTTAGGACTTACAACTGCTGTTTTTGCGCAGACTGCTTTCTCCATTATCACTTCATATAACTCTTCTCTTTTCTTGGTTGAAAGCTTCTTTGAGTCATTAATGTATAATATGTCACAATCTTTTGGTAATATTACAGCCCCTGCAACAACAGGCCCTGCCAATGGTCCACGGCCTACTTCGTCTATTCCACATATAAATTTGTAATCTGAATATTTTCTTTCAAATTCGCTTAATTTATATGTTCTTTCAATTTCTTTATTATAATCATCAATCTTTTTTGCAGCTCTTTTCACAAGATTTGCAACTCCCTGACGGCTATCATCTTTGTATTGTTCAATAAACATCTGCAGTTTGTTCTCAGGTGTATTATTGAATATGTCTTTTATGTTGCTTATACTTTCCATTTTAATTTTCGCTTTCGATTTAAATCAAAATTATCTATCTGAATTAAACAATAATGTCATCTTTATATAATAATCATTTAATTATCAGACTTTGTATTTTATAGCTTGTCCAATGTGATTCTTCCAAGTTTTCCTGCTCGGAAATCATCCATTATTATTTTGCTTGTTTTTTCAAGGTCAGGCTGATTGCCTTTAAGCTTACAACCTCTTGCCTCAGCTACCTGGTACATAACCTGTAACGGATCTTCATGTCCTTCGATTTTGTAACGTTCAACTACTACCTTAGGATATGTTGTTGCAAGTAATTTTACAAGCTGATATGCCAATTCCGTAACGTCCAAAATGTTGTCATTAATTGAACCTATAAAAGCCAAATGCATTCCAATTGTCTGATTATCAAACTTAGGCCAAAGGATTCCCGGTGTATCCAGTAATTCCAAATTTTTATTTAATTTAATCCACTGCTTTCCTTTTGTAACTCCCGGCTTGTTTCCTGTCTTTGCAGCAGCACGTCCTGCGTAAGCATTAATAAATGTGGATTTACCAACATTAGGGATTCCAACTACCATTGCTCTTACAGGGCGGTTAATGATACCTCTTTTTTTGTCTCTTTCGATTTTTTCCTTGCAGGCAATCTGAACTGCATTATTAATTTCTTTAATTCCCTGTTTATTTTTTGAATTAATCTTTAAAGCAATAATTCCTTTATCTTTAAAATACTGAATCCACTTATTGTTGTCTGTTTCATCAGCCAAATCCGATTTATTCAAAAGAACAAGTCTTGCCTTATTTTTTCCCAAATCATCTATATCGGGATTTCTACTGCTTAAAGGTATTCTTGCATCAAGTAATTCTATTACCAAATCTATTAATTTTATATCTTCTTTCATCTGACGAACAGCTTTCGTCATATGACCAGGATACCAATTGATAACACTTTTATTAGCCCCCCCTTGGTTTTCTAAATTGTTCATATAAATCTACTCCTTTCACACTAAATTTTTTTAATAAAATCAAGCGCTTTTCCTTTATATTATACCACATCATTTTGTTTTTTCAGATACCTTTCTGCCAATTCCTTTTCTTGTATATAATGTTTATTACATTGCTTGGTTTTGATATAAGTACTACAATAATAAAAAACTTTTTCTTTTTTTCTATAACAATTAAGATTATTTTTTCCCTAAAGTTAAACAATAGAGACTTATAAAAAACAAAATTTAAAAAATGTTAATCAAACACTTTTAAATAGACCACTAAAGTCATTAGATTCATATACATCTAAACAAGTATTGATAAATGTATTTGCGGGAACTTTCTTATGAAATTGCATTTTCTTTTAAAACAGGAACTTTTAATTTAATTCAGTCAAAATTTCCGTTTTCGGAAAAATTTATAAAAAAGAGTTATAGATTGTTTATTTATTAGTTAACAAGAGAAAAAAGGAATCTAATTAACAGATTCCTTATCTCATAGAAAAACTATTATTTATAGTTAATATACTATACATAAAAATAACATCTTGATTATCAAATTTTATATAATTATTCAGAATCCTTGAAGAAACATATCTAATATCAATAACAGTAATCTTCCTATAACCATCTATTAATAGAGGAACTAAACTACTGCCATAAGAATCACGAAAAACAATTAATTCTTTATTACTATTTGAAGTAGGATTAACAATATCTATAATAGAAGATGCTCCTGATAAATATATATCATATTTATCTAATGATTTTAGTTTATCATAATCATATATTTTTGTATATTTTTTAGTTTCATAATTATACACACTACTATTATCAATAGATGGATTAGATATAGTTTTTATAGTATCAATATCTTTAGTTACTGATAGTCTACCAGCATAACTACCCTTAAAAGTTGTAACTGTATTTTCAACATTATTATCAGTTATCTCAAAATTCATTTGATTAGCAATAGTGTTTGCGACATTAAATAAATCTTCTTGTTTCCAATGGGTGTCAGTCTTATAATAATTATTGAGTGTTAATTTATCAAATATATTTATATAATTAAGATTTGTTAAATTATTTTTCATCATATCTTGTAATTTATTATAATCAAGTTTTAAATTACCTTTATTAACAAAGTAATTTTTATCAGGAATAATAGTATAATATATATTCCTATTATTATTCAAATATGTATTTTTTATATAATTAATCTTATTTGTTAAATTATTAATAGAATTAGTATTTAAAGGAAATATTTCTTCAACAATATAATCATCATACATATATAAATTGTTATATTCACCTTTAGTAGATAATTCCATATCTATTTTAATTTTTCTAAAAGTATCTCTTTTGATAAATTGATCCGTAACATAGGAATCAAATTTCTTAAAATATGTACCATCAAACAAGCTTTTAGTAGTTAATTCTGGCATGGCAGCAAGTTCTCTTCTCTCTGCTATAGAAATATCAGTATCTTTTTTTATAACATTAATCAAAAATAATGAAATTATAATAAAAAGAAATACTAAAGTTACAACTATATCTTTAATTTTATCGTTCATATATAACCTCCTTAAAATCTAAAATATAAAAATGGATTATATGAATTGTCTATCAGATAAGAAGTAACAACAAATAATATTATAACTATTAAAATTGGTTCTAAAATATTAATTATGTTATTTAGATATTTATTTTTTCTTAATTTAACTATTAATGTTTTAATAAAAGGAGTAGCCCCAAATAAAGCAATAATTAATATTGGTAAATAACTCTTTAAATAATGAAGTGTATAATCATTAATAAAAACTTCTCCATTCATGCCAAATAACCCTTTAATATTAATCAAAGCCACTGACATATTGTCAGAATTAAATATAACAAATAGTATCATAACAATAAATAATACATATATTCTTCTTATAAAAGAAGGTAATTTTTCCATAAATTTATTAAGAAATATTTTTTCTATTATAAGAAGAATTCCAAACAATAATCCCCATATTAAAAAAGTCCAATTAGCACCATGCCATATTCCGGTTAATAACCATACTATTAAAATATTTCTTATTTGTTTATATTTACCATCTCTATTGCCTCCAAGTGGAATATAAACATAATCTTTGAACCATGTACTAAGAGAGATGTGCCATCTTCTCCAAAACTCAGTTATACTTTTTGATATATATGGGTAATTAAAGTTTTCAGGGAAATTAAATCCAAATATTCTTCCAAGACCAATAGCCATATCACTATAAGCTGAAAAATCAAAATACAACTGTAGCATATAACTTATACCAAATATCCAATAAAATATTACGGTTGTTTCATTTAGAGCAAAAGCTTTAGTGCAAAGTTCTCCCAAAGCATTAGCTATTAATACTTTTTTAGCAAGTCCAATAGAAAATCTTCTAATACCATATGCAAAATTTTTAAAACTATGTACTCTATCATCCAATTCTTTTTCTACTGTCTGATATCTAACAATAGGTCCTGCGATTAACTGTGGAAATAAAGACACATAAGTTGCTAAATTTATAATGTTTTTTTGAACTTTAACTTTACCATTATATACATCAATAAGATAACTTATAATTTGAAATGTATAAAATGATATTCCTATTGGTAATGCAATATTTAATAATTTAATATTAGCATTAGATATATCATTAATTGATTGTATAATAAAATCAGTATATTTAAATATTATTAATAAAAATATATGTATAGTTAAAGTTGTTATTAATATATTTTTACTTTGATTTTTATATTTATCAATTAAAATAGCACCTATATAAGCAATAATAATTTCTGCAATCATTAAAAAAACATATTTAGGTTCTCCGTAAAGATAAAATAATAAAGATGCAATTAATAAAATAATATTTTTATATTTTTTAGGTGTTATAAAATATATAATTATTAATACTGGTAAAAAATAATATAAAAAACTAATACTATTAAATAACATCTTATCCTCCTTTAAAAAGGCACCTTAAAAGGTTCTTCATTATTTTTCTTCGTCATTTGATTTTTCTAATTCTTTTCCAATATTATTATTTACATATTTCTTAAAATCATTATATACTGCTTTAGCAATATCTTTATCAGCCATTACAGAAAATATTACATTACCACTATTTGTGATATATAATTGTTCTGCAGAAACACAAATCCAACGTCTCATATCAATATTATCTAACATCTCTTGTTTAATTTTTTCTACATCAGCATTGTCTTTAACCTTAACAATAGCAACTGAATAAGCTTGTGATGTTATCAATGGTTCTGATACAACAATTGATTCGATTCCATCATTTGTTTTTAATCCGGTATAACTAGTAACTTCATCAATATTCTTTATATCTACTTTCAAAGTTTCAAGTTCGGGTAAAACATTTTTGTTATTTTTATTTATAGTATTAATAATGTCATTAACGTCTATTGGTGTCTCAACATTACCTTTGTTACCATTACCTTTGTTACCATTACCTTTGTTACCACTACCTGATACTAGTATGAATATTATAAATGAGATAACTGCTAATAATATCAACCCTATTATAAAAATATTTTGTTTTTTCATTTCTTTTTCCTCCTATTATTTAAATTCTATCATGCATTTACTGGAATCTGTAGAAAAATTATTACTTTTTACAGAAATTAAATTTTAATTATTTAAAAAGTAAACCATTTCTAATTTGCTTTTATAAATTATAAATATTTATTGCTATTTTGTGTCAATTAACAATTCTTTTGGACTTTTCTTTAAATTTCTTAACGAAGATACTAGTAAAGAAATTATAAGAGCTATTGACATAAATAAAACCACATATATCATTAATTTTGGAGATATATTAATTTCTAAACTTGTTAGTGTTTTATTAAATCCATCTACTTCAGCTCCACCTCCAAGTTGGCTGGATGCTGACTGTTTAGCAATTTGTTTTGCTATAGTACCAGTGACTTTACTTAATATGTTATTTCCAATCATACTTGCTGTATAAACAGCTAGAAAGTATGATCCTATAAATGCCGGAATTGATACAAATACTAGTTCAATAACAAATTGTCCGAATATTTTGGCTTTTGAAATTCCTAATGAAAGTAAAATTGCAATTTCTTTTTTTCTAGCATTCATCCATAAAAATAATAGTAATGAAACTGTAACACATGCAAATAATAATGATCCTGCAAATAATTTATCAGCTATTTTATATATACCTGATATAGACTGTTGTAGTGCTGGGTAATTATTTGAACTTTTAATCAAATTATATTGTTTCCAATCTATATCGAGTTTTTCAATATTTTTAATAACCTTATCTAAATTTTTATCACCTTTTACAAAAAATGTTGCATCTTGATATACTGCAGTATCCTCTGTATTTCCATATACTTTTGCAGCCGTATCTAAATCAGTTATCAAAGTATTTTCGTAAAGTTCTTGGGCTGCAGTAACGCCACCTTCATTATGACCATCAAAAAGGCCTTTTATTTCAACTTCTACTATTTCATTTGCTCCTTTTTCATTATCGGCATCAAATAAATTAGATTTTATTTTTATTTTATCTCCAATTTTTAAATTGTTTTTTTCTGCTAAATCTTTATGCATTAAAATCTTGTTTTTATCATTTTCATTTAAGTGTTCACCACTAGATAATTTGTAAGCTCCTGAGATAAACTTATTTTCTTTTGATGAATCATTAACTCCCGTTAACATAACAGTTCTTTTAAAGTTTTTTGCTCTTTCCGGTGATTGTCCTGAAAGTGTTTTTTGAGTTTCTATTATATCATTATCTACTAAATCGGCAACACTATTAATTCTTTTTACATATGAATCAATGTCTTTGGATTCAGCAATTTTTTTAATATCTTGTCCTTTTATATTGCCACCACCTCTTGGTGTTCCAAAATTAACTCTTCGGTTTATTTCCATAGAGAAACTATTTGTTATATTTCCAAAAGTTTCTTTTGAAGCTCTGTTGGTAGCATCTTTAATTGATAAACTAATAAGACAAAGCGTTGACATAGCTGTTATAACTAACAATATAATTATTGATTTTAGGCTTTTTCTAGTTACATACGCAAATGCATTTTTTATCATTATTGTACCTCCTAATTATTTATTTTCTTAAGTTTTCTATCTCTTAATTCTAAAATAATGTCAGCAGAATTTGCTACTTCTTTACTATGTGTTACTACGATTACACACTTATTTCTTTCTTTAGCTAACTTTTTAAGTATTTCAATTATTTCGCCAGCAGTATCAACATCAAGATTTCCAGTAGGTTCATCTGCTAAAATTATTGGGGCTTCTGAAACTAATGCTCTTGCAATCGCCACTCTTTGTTGTTGTCCTCCTGATAACTTCAT
>ENA-OPAL01000960-OPAL01000960.1-human-gut-metagenome-genome-assembly--contig:-NODE-960-length-19318-cov-8.609978_pt1 | contig 19318 bp, 13 predicted proteins | sample MGYA00241057_ERZ501430 | MGnify/ENA primary metagenome ERZ501430 (study PRJEB25962, sample SAMEA2042506) | human gut metagenome | biome: human gut; feature: human-associated habitat; material: faeces...
TCGAAGAGGGATTCGTACGTGAGATCATCAGCAAGATCCAGACCATGCGTAAGGAAGCCGGCTTCGAAGTTATGGACAAGATCGTAGTATATGCTCACGGAAACGACAAGATCCAGGATGTCATGAAAGCACACGAAGATGAGATCAAGTCAGAAGTACTTGCAGACGAAATGGTACTTGGCGAGACCGATGGTTATGTGAAAGAGTGGAACATCAACAAAGAAGCAGTAACTATGGGTGTTAAGAAACTGTAATTGACAACATTCGGTCAATTACTGACAAGGTACTGATAAGTTACAGGTATTTCACAGGAAATATACTACTTTCGCAATGCACGATAACAAAAAAATGTTATAAAATTCGGCAATTATACACATGACAGACTGTCGAAAAAAGAGTATCATTATCCTTGACAGTCTGATTTCAGAGAGGAAATTGGAGGCAGAGATTCTTTGCCCCCAATTTCTCTGATATGAGAAAACAGAAGAGTTGACGGAATGAAGAGGTTCACCGGCAATATCCGCAAGGTGTATTGCTGAGAATAAAGTGAACAGTGAAACCATTACGGGAGGTATGAAATGACAAACGAAATGTTCAAGAAAGAGGCATTCAAGAAAAGCGTAAAAGACAACGTAAAATTCCTCTATCGAAAAACAATTGAAGAAGCTACACAGGAGCAGATTTTCCAGGCAGTAAGCTACTCTGTAAAAGACGTTATCATTGATAACTGGCTTGCAACACAGAAAGCTTATGACGAACAGGATCCGAAGATCGTATACTATATGTCCATGGAATTCCTGATGGGACGTGCTCTCGGAAACAACCTGATCAACCTTTGCGCTTACGGTGAAGTAAAAGAAGCTCTCGAAGAGCTGGGATTTGACCTTAACTGTATCGAAGATCAGGAACCGGATCCGGCACTTGGAAACGGTGGTCTGGGAAGACTGGCTGCATGCTTCCTTGATTCTCTCGCAACTTTAAATTACGCAGCATATGGCTGCGGAATCCGTTATCACTACGGAATGTTCAAACAGAAAATCGAGAACGGATACCAGATCGAAGTACCGGATAACTGGTTAAAGAACGGATATCCATTCGAACTGCGCCGTCCGGAATATGCCAAGGAAGTACACTTCGGCGGATATGTAAGAGTAGAGTACGATCCTGAAAAGGGCGGAAACAAATTTATCCACGAAGGATATCAGGCAGTAAAAGCCATTCCTTATGATATGCCGATCACAGGATATGACAATGATGTAGTAAACACACTTCGTATCTGGGATGCAGAGCCGATCGTAGACTTCGAGCTTGATTCCTTTGACAAGGGTGATTACAAGAAAGCAGTAGAGCAGGAGAACCTTGCCCGCAATATCGTAGAAGTCCTTTACCCGAACGACAACCACTATGCAGGTAAAGAGCTGAGACTGAAACAGCAGTACTTCTTTGTATCTGCAAGCCTCCAGGCAGCAATTGCCAAATACAAAAAGAAACATGACGATATCCATAAATTATATGAAAAAGTAACATTCCAGATGAACGATACACATCCGACTGTAGCAGTAGCAGAGTTAATGCGTATCCTCATGGACGAAGAAGGACTTGGATGGGATGAAGCATGGGAAGTAACAAGAAAATCTGTTGCTTACACAAACCATACTATCATGTCCGAAGCACTTGAGAAATGGCCGATCGAGCTCTTCTCCAGACTGCTTCCGCGTGTATACCAGATCATCGAAGAGATCAACCGTCGTTTCATCCTTGAGATCCAGGCTAAATATCCGGGAAATTATGAAAAGATTAAAAAGATGGCTATCATCTATGACGGACAGGTTAAGATGGCTCACCTTGCAATCGCAGCAGGCTACTCTGTAAACGGTGTTGCACGCCTTCATACAGAAATCCTGAAGAATCAGGAATTAAAAGACTTCTATGAAATGATGCCTGAGAAATTCAACAACAAGACAAACGGTATCACTCAGAGACGTTTCCTGCTCCACGCAAATCCACTCCTTGCAGACTGGATCACAGAGCATATCGGACCGGACTGGATCACAGACCTTCCACAGTTAAAGAAACTGGCAGTTTATGCTGATGATGAGAAAGCACTCCAGGAATTCATGAACATTAAGTTCAAGAACAAAGAGCGTCTGGCTAAATACATCCTCGAGCACAATGGCGTAGAAGTAGACCCGCACTCCATCTTCGATGTACAGGTTAAGAGACTTCACGAGTACAAACGTCAGCTCCTGAACATCCTGCATGTTATCTATCTGTACAACCAGATCAAGATGCATCCGGAAATGGAATTCTATCCAAGAACATTCATCTTCGGTGCAAAAGCATCCGCAGGTTACGCAACAGCCAAGAAGATCATCAAACTCATCAACTCCGTAGCAGACGTAGTAAACAACGACGCTTCCATCAACGGCAAGATCAAAGTTGTATTCATCGAAAACTACAGAGTATCCAACGCTGAGTGGATCTTCGCAGCAGCAGACGTTTCCGAGCAGATCTCCACAGCAAGTAAAGAAGCATCCGGTACAGGTAACATGAAGTTCATGCTCAACGGTGCTCCTACACTTGGAACAATGGACGGTGCTAACGTAGAGATCGTAGAAGAAGTTGGCGCAGAAAACGCATTCATCTTCGGTTTAAGCTCCGACGAAGTAATCAACTACGAAAACAACGGCGGATACGATCCAAACGTAATCTACAACACAGACGAAGAAATCCGTCAGGTACTGATGCAGCTCATCAACGGAACCTTCTCCAATGATACAGAACTCTTCCGTGACCTGTACGATTCACTTCTCAACACAAAGAACACAGACAGAGCAGACCGCTACTTCATCCTCGCAGACTTCCGTTCCTATGCAGACGCACAGAAACGCGTAGAAGCAGCATACAGAGATGAAAAAGGCTGGGCTAAGAAAGCGCTCCTCAACACAGCATGCAGCGGCAAGTTCACATCCGACAGAACTATCCAGGAATATGTAGATGATATCTGGCATCTGGATAAGGTTATTGTCAGAAAGAAATAATATGTTTGCTTTAACACCTTAAAGCAGATGGTAGAGAAACAGCAGAGAATGATAAAAAAGTTCTCTGCTGTTTTTGTGATGCTGGAAACAGGAAGATATTTTTGATAAAATAAGAAAAGATAATCAGTTTTGACAGAATGGAGGAATACAAGATGCTGAAAATATTTTTTGGGGACAATCCGGGAGACAATTATATTTTTAATCCTGATGTGTTCTTCAATAACACATATGAAGATGAGTGGATCACATCAGAAACTTCCAGAAAAATGATCAAAGATATAGACGGATCAGAGGTAAAAGGTCCATGCATGATCGACAGTCCATTTCTCGGCCCGATTCCACCGGAACGCCTCTCAGGAGGAGTAAAAACTCTGATATTGATGCAAAATGATCCAGATCATATATTTAACGCATCTGCCTGCGGAAACAACTGTGCACAATGGATTTTAAAACTGGCAGAACAAAAAGACATCACAATTCGCCTGGGCTATATCATGGACTTTGGAAAACAGCCATTTGATATCTATATTGTAAACACAGGAAAAACGGTTCATTCCATGCTGGAACTGGATGACGAAATCATTGTAAACCGATTATTGAGAGGATGATAAAACATGACAGGAAAGTATGATATTGAAATATACAACAAACGAGTTCATTATCATCTTACAGTAAAGAGAAATATCACTGTCATTCAGGGAGATTCTGCAACAGGAAAAACAGAACTCCTTAGAATGATTTCTGATTATGAGAACAATGGCATATCATCAGGAATTACCAAAATATGTGAAAAACGATGTGTAGTAATAGAAAACGCTTCATGGAAAGAAAGACTTGCCACACTGCAGCAATGCATTATATTTATTGATGAAGGAGCACCATTTTTACGCAGTAAAGAATTTACCAGAATGGTAAAAGGCAGCGACAATTACTTCGTTTTGGTCACAAGGGACAGCCTGGAACATTTACCATATAGTATCGAAGAAATTTACGGCATGAGACAAGAGCGAGACAGTCAGAAATATCAAAACGCCAAAAGAATATATAATGAAACTTATCAGTTATATAATTTGCAGGCAAAAGAGGATATCCAACCAGATCTGGTAATAACAGAAGACTCTAATTCAGGATACGAATTCTATCACAAATTATTCGGAGAAACATGTTGCTCAGCAGAAGGAAAAAGCAACATACTTTCGTATCTGCAGAAGAGTCAGGGAAAAGAAATCCTTGCAATTGTAGACGGAGCCGCCTTCGGTCCGGAAATGCAGCATGTAATGCAATATATAAGAGATACCAGAAATAAAATCGTATTATACGCACCAGAATCATTTGAGTATTTGTTGTTAAGAGCAAATATTATAGATAAAACTTCTGAAGTAACAGAAAAGACTTATGAACTGGCAGACAGCAGACAATATTTCAGTTGGGAAGAATTTTACACTGCTTATTTGATAGAACAAACAAGAAACACAATATATGAATATAGTAAGAAAAAGCTCAAAGATACATATCTGACCTCGGGAAACTTCCGAAAGATTGTAAGCCAGCTTCCAGAACAGATCAGGATTAACTGTTAGAATCGGTAAAAAAGAGAATACTACATCATCTTGTGATAAACAAGAAAAACTCACCACATTTGTAACAAGTTATAGATTTTAAACCTGAAAAATCAAGGAAAATAAATGCTTTTGAAGTGTATGAAATTTAAAAAAATCGTAAAATTCTTGAGCATTACCCTTGACAAAAAGTGGTGAAAGCACTATTATTAACCATAACAGACAGATTATGTCTAGGAATCTTTACCCAAAAAAGAAATAGTTATATTAAGGAAAGGGGAACTATAATCATGACAAAGATTAAAAACACAAAGAAGGGCATGGCAAAAAAGACATTAAGTATGTCACTTGTTGTTGCAATGCTTGCTACTTCTAATGTGCCGGTATGGGCTGCTGAGTTCAGCGATGGTACTGATGCTGCCGTTGAGACTGAAGCTCCGGCTGCTGAAACATTTTCTGATGATGCTACAGAAGCTCCGGTTGTAGAAAATACTACTGACGTGACAGATGTTGCAACTGCAACTGCACCTAAATTAACATTAGCAAATTGGACAGGCGCTTTGGCTGTATCTGGTGATCTTAAAGATGGTAGCACTGATGTTGCAAACTTTGATTATAAAGTTCGTATTGATGGCAAAGAAGTTGTTGGTCATTCAGGAACTTATACTGGAAGTGCTACAAGTGTTGCTGATTTAAATAGTAAATTAACATCAGCTACTTTTGTATCTACTGATGCTGGTCATATTGTATCTGTAGAGATTACAGGAACGGGTACTAATGCTGGATTTAAAACTACAATTGAAGGCATTGAAATTAAGAGTGTAGATGTTTCATCTGCGACATTAAATCTTGGTGGCGCAACTGTAGCTTATACTGGTAAACAGGTGGCATTTAGTGATACTCAGATTGCTGGATTTACAATTGCTGGTATTTCAGGTCTTTCATATAATGACTTTAAGTATACATATGAGGGAGACGATCTTGTAAATGCTACACCTGCTGGAAAAACACTTCAGGTTGTTGCTACTGTAGACAAAGCAGGATATACAGGACAGATTAAAGCACCTTTTATAATTAACAAACGTACTCTGAATCCAGACAAATTAGAATTAACATTAAAGAAAAATACTGTTTCTTATGCAGAAAGATCTAAAATCTCTTCTGATCATGTAACAGTTAAAGACACTGTAACAGGAGAAACTCTTCCAACATCTGTATATACAGTTACTGGAAGTGGATTAACTGCTGTTGGCACTGAAAGCACATTGAGCATTGCTACAGACTCCTTAGATAAAGATGAAAAAACAAATAGCAATTATACAGGTAATGTAACAAAAGCTACAACAGATAAAGTTAAAGTTGTTGCTAATCAGATGTCAGATTTCAAAATTGTTACTGACAGTATTGGAAAAGATGATGCATCTAATGCAACAGCTGTAAAGAATGCAATTCATTTCTACATTGGCGACACAGAGGTAACATCTTATATTTCTTCTGCTATTACTGTTGCTCCAGCAACTTTAGCAAGTGGTGCGACAACTTTATCTGTTTCTGTAAATGGTGATAATACAAACGTTATCGGAAACACAACCGTAAATCTTTCTGTAACATTAAATAAACTTACAGTAGATGGATTAAGATATACACTTGGCACAACTAAAAATAAACAAGCAAATTCTGCTGAAGATTTAGGAGCTGAAACATACACTGGTAAGGCAATCACTAAAGATATTAAAGATGTTAAATTTGTTAGTGGAACTACAAATGTTAACTTATCTACAAGTGATTACAAAGTAGAGTATGTAAATGATAACACAAATGCTAAGGCTGTTTCCAAAAAAGACGTAGAAGTTTACATTGTAGGTACTGGAAACTATAGTGGCCGTGTTAAAATTGGTACATTTGCAATTAATGCCGCAGTAATCGAAGCTGCAGATATTACTGTTCCTGAAAAAGTTCAGTACAATGGAAGTCTTCAGACCGCATCTGACTACATGGATGGAAAAGTTACTGTTAAAGCAGGCGCTACAGGAAAGAAAAAAGATGTTCCGGCAGATGCATATAAATTAACATATACTTCAAGCACAACTCCTGTTTCAGTAGGTGCAACAATTACTACAAAATTAGTAGAAACAGATATCAAAAACAAAAACTATACAACTGGTACAACTGAAGTTACTGCTTCCAAAACAACAACTGTAACTAACAAAGATATCGCTGATACTAATGCAAAACTTGAAGTTGTAGGATCTTATACTTATACTGGAAAAGCAATTACACCGACTGTAAAATTAACAGTTGATGGTGTAGAACTGGCATCTGGTATTGATTACGAAATCCAGTCCTGCTCTAACAACAAAAATGCTGGTGAAGCTACAGTAACTGTTGTAGGAAAAGGTGATTATTCTGGAACTCAGACAGCTAAATTTACAATTAACAAAGCAAATCTGAGTGATGTTAAAGTTGAAGCAAAAGCTACTACTGACGCAGAAAAAGAAGCGTTTACCTATACAGGAAGTCAGATTAAGCCAACAACTTCTAATTTTAAAATTACATTAAATGATGTTGAGCTGAGCGCTTCTGATTTTGCAATTACATACCCAACAACTTCTAAAGTAAATGTAAATGTTGGTGATGCAACAGTAACATTAGCACCAGTAAAAACAAATACTAACTTTGTTGGTGAAACTAAAGAAGTTGGATTTAAGATTCTTCCTAGAGCACTTACTAACACCTACTTAAATGGTACATTCTACGCATTTGATGAAAACGGTGATAAGATTGACTTTACCAAAACAAATTATGTATTTGGATATGACGGAACAGAAAAAACATTTAAAGACATTAAATTTGTTCCAAGCGTAGCTAAATATGGAACTATGAATCTTGTTGAAGGTAAAGATTATGAAATCAAGTATTTCAATAATATTACCGGACCAAAAGCATATGTTTATGTTACAGGTATTGGAAACTATGCTGGTTCTACAAAATTTGAAGGAAGCGATGTAACTTATACAAAAGCTCAGGACTTCGCAATTGAAGGAGTTACTGTAGGTCGCAAAAATATTACTGTATCAGACACAGAATATGCTGGTGGTGTAGCTGTTACACCAAATGTAATAATTAAGGTTGGCGATAAAACATTAGTAGAAGGAACTGATTATGAATTCACAGGACTTTCTAACAATGTAGATGTTACAGCTTCAAATAAAGTATTAAAAGCTACATTAAAGCTTAAAAATGGATATAAACTGAGCAATGGTACAGGTGAATGGACTGGAGTATTCAGCAATCCAGTTGTAAATGACACTACAAACACATATACTATTGATATAACATGGAAGATTGTTAAAAAAGACATTGCTAATACAACAGTTGAAATTTCCGAAACAAACGGTAAATTAACAACTACTGTACTTAATGGTAGCGTAATCGTTCCAGCAACAGAATACGATGTAAAAGACAATGGTGATGGAACTGCTACTGTAACAGCTAAAGCTGATAGCAAGAGCTATACAGGAAGCCAGAAAGTATCTGTAAAGAAATCTGAAAATGTTGGTGCTCCAGTAATCAGCAATGTTAAAGTTGTTGGTAACAAAGCAACTGTTATCCTTTCTGGTGAAGCTGACGGCGCTGCAGGTTATGATTATGTAATTTCTACAGACCGTGATTGCATCACAAACAAAGATTATACATCTATCAGTAAGAATCAGGTACAGACTTCTACTACATTCAAATATGTAGATCAGGGTATGTACTATGCATACTGCCACGCTTGGACACGTGATGAGAACGGTAAGAAAGTATTTGGTGAATGGTCCAATGCTTATCCATTCTCTGTAACAGCAATCACACCAGATGCTCCGGTTATCACAAACGTTAAAGTAAGCGGATCTACTATCAAAGTAACATACAAAGCTGCTGCAAACGCAACTGGTTACGATGTAGTACTTGGAACTGGATCCAAGAAAGAAAACGGTGAGACACGTCCATACCAGTATGGCAATCACAAGAAACTGAACCTCAAAGAAGGTACAGTAACAGCAACATTCAAGAACGTACCAAAGGGAACATGGGTAGTTGGAATGCATGCATTCAACAGAACATCCGAAGACGGAAAGAAAGTCTTCAGCCCATGGTCAAACCTGAAAAAGGCTACTGTTAAATAATCCATTTGGGTAAATAATACAGATTCCTAAAAAAGAAAGCTCCAGTCATTTCGACTGGAGTCTTTCTTTTTTTACTCTAAATAAAATGTCACTAATTAAACTCTTTTATGGCATTGAATTTCTTATTATTTATCAGAAAATCTGCCAGATTGTTTATACCCTTATAATATTACATCGAAACAAAGCTAAATGTGTTCTTTTACTACAAGCTCTTTTGGATCAATGCATGGTACCTTTGAATTCTGAAAATCTTTTGGATTTCTAGAAACAATATAATCTGCTCCAAACGATAACGCACATTCCATTTGAAGGCAATCTTCAAAATCTGAGAATTCTTTATTTAAAAGCGCTCTTTCAATCTTACGTTTATCAATGCTTTCCACCTCAAACAAAGTACACAAACTTTTTAATAAAATTCTTCTTTCTTCGGGGGCATATACTTTTCTAAGAATAAAGAACATATTGGATATAGAATGTGCTGCAATACACCCTTTTATTGTGCCATCTTTACAGGCTTTAACTACACATCGTGCGGCTTCACCATAAGGTTCACGATCCAATATATAATCTAACAGAATATTTGTATCAACTAAGATTCTCATACTTGCCCTCCCTATATTCTGCCAATTCCTTATCATAATCTAAATCTGAAAATTTTTTCCGTAATTTTTCCAAACTTTCAAAGGCAAGATCTTTCGCTTCTTGATTTTCATCTTTATAAAGCCCCCTTACGCCTTTCATAATCTGTATCATAAAAATCAATTTATCCTCTGGCATCTGTTCTAATAATTCGATTGCATCCTGTCTAAGTCTTGTCATATAACTCACTCCTTCATACAATTAAATAAATATCATACATCTGGTAAAAATTTTTATAACGTTGAATTTGCTTACTAACAATATACCATATGCCTAATGATGTTTCCATGAAAGGAATTATAAAAAATATTAAAAATTTGAAAAGTACTATATTTTCTCTAAATCTTCAACCAAAATTTCCATATAACTATAAAAAGATTATTTACTAAAAGAAAAAATATAGTTATAAGTCTATTTCTCTTATATATATTCCGATATAATTTTGTCCTAAAAATAAATTTTTAATCAATCCACAACCTGTACACCACCCAAAGGGGAACTATAATCATGACAAAGATTAAAAACACAAAGAAGGGCATGGCAAAAAAGACATTAAGTATGTCACTTGTTGTTGCAATGCTTGCTACTTCTAATGTGCCGGTATGGGCTGCTGAGTTCAGCGATGGTACAGATGCTGCAACTGCTACAGAAGCGCCAGCTGCAGAAACATTTGGCGATGATACAGATATTGCTCCGGTTGTAGAAGACACAACAGATGATGTGCAGGTAGCTACAGCTGCAAGTGATTATGATTTTTCTGGTATTACGGTCAATGATAAAATGAAAAACCCAACATGGGCTTGGAAGGCTGAAGACTCCAGTTCTGTTGTTGGCACAACACCTGCAATTGGTACTTTATTTAAAACTTATACATTTACTGGAACTGGCAATTTACAGTATGCATGGGCATATAACGGTGCCTGGAATAAACCAGCGGCAAATGCAAACGTTATTAGTGGTGGGACTTTAGCAAACGTAACAGTTCCAGATACGACAGAATTACAAAAGTACGTAAATCAGACATTATCCTTAATCTTAGTTGAAGAAGGAACTACAACACCTATTGCAAACTTTTCATTTGGAACTATTCAGCCAGTAGACCTTGGCACAACAGGCGTTAGTGTATCTGCCAATGCAAACTATAACGGTGCAGAGCAGAAGCCAACTGTCACAATCGATACATCGAACGTTCCTAGTACATATACAGATATCAAAAGTTCAACAGCAGATGCTTTTGATTGGAGTTATTCTGGAAGCAATGGCTTAACAGAAGTTGGTTCCAATGTAACAGTAAGCGGAACATTAAAAACAGCTAATAAGTTATACACTGGAAGTGTCAAAGGAAACTATACAATTGGAAAGTATACAATTACTAACAGTAATCTGATTGTAAAGGTTGCTGATACCAATAAAGAAATCACATATACTGGAAATACTGCAGAAACAGTTGATAATTCTTTAGTTAATGTATATCTTCCAGATGCAAAAGATGCTACAAAAGCATCCGATATTTCTTTAAACGAATATATCAAAAAAGTAACTGTTAATGCAGGTGCCATTACTCCTGAAGGAAGAGCTGGTTTAAAAGTTACATTAGATGGAGCCAAATTAAAGAAATCTGGAAAATTTACAAATGAGGCAGATATTGAGTTAGACATAACAGCTGATAATGCTACAACTGGTGTGCTGAATACCGTAAAAATTGTTCCGATTGATTTAGCAGGCGTTACTGCTACATTAAAGAATCCTTTAAAACTAGAAGAAGTTTCCACTAAAGTTTTAACAGCGAATGATTTAGTGTTTACTAAAAATGGAAAAGAATTAGAGTTAAAACCTGCAGATGTTACTGTAACTATTACTAAAGGTACTTACGATAAGATTGGAACTTATACAGGTGCTATTGTCATTGCAGCTGCCAATGGAAATGTTAAAAATTCAACAACAGCAAATTTAGTAATTAAAAACAATACATTTGCTCCAACTGCTACATTTAAAGGCGGAGAAGCCAGTAATTATTTAACTACTGATGGAACTACTCCTACAAAAGGTTTGGATTATAACAATGGTAAAGCGGTAGAGTTTGATGCAGCAGATTTATTTAATGGCACAAATACTACACCTAAGTTAGGATGGTTTGATCCAATTGGAACTGCTGCTTCTGCTACTAAAACTGAGCAGAGTTACTATCATGTTAAATATAAAAATAACGTAAATGCTACTGGAACAGGTAAAGATAAGCTGGGTGTATTAACAGTATATGCAGTTGGCGGTGATTATGATGGATGCAGCAAAGATTTCTATTTTAAGATCAATCCATCTAAAGTTACTCCTACTGATACAGATAAAACAACTGTAACAACAGCCATAAACAAAGATATCGCTGGTGTCTCTATCAAAGAGGCAAACAATAAAGATGCTGCTGCATATGCAGATGCTATCGGTATTACTGTAAACGGAACCAATGGCGCAGCGAAAACAAAAGACACTATTATTTCCAACGCAACAAAAGATAATGACTACAAAGTAGAATATTCTTTTGTACAAGCTAATGGATCTACTGCAGGAAGCAACGTAGTTGGTGATTATGTAGCTGCTAAAATTACATTAAAGAAAGATGGTAATTTTGCTCTTCCAGAAGGAACTACTTCTACAGCTACTGGTGCAATAAGCACATATCCTAAATTAGGAAAAGAAGATACTGGCGTTAAATATGCAGTAACAGAAGCTACTGCTAAAGATAATGGTGTTATCACATTATATGTTCCAATTGTTGAAAAATCTATTTCTGATTTAGACATTTCACTGGATCAGACAAGTTATACATTTACCGGTACAACAATTGAGCCAAAAGTAAGTGTTAAATTAAATGGAAAAGCATTTGAGAAAGGCACTGATTATACTGTAAGTGTTAAAAATGGTATTAATGTAGGTACTGCGGATGTTACTGTTACATTAAAAGGAAGCACAGGTTATAAAGGAAGCAAGACTCTTTCTGCAACTATTACACCTGCTAAAATTTCCGATGTAAAATTTGCAATTAAGAAAGGTCATGAACTGACATATGATGCAACACAGAAAAAACCAAGTATTGCTCAGGATGAAGACACAACAACCACTAAAATTGACTATGTTTCTGAAAATGATGCAGCTGCACAGGTAAAATTAGGTTCTGTTGTTATCAGCCAGTTATTTGATATCACATACGGAACAAATGTTGATGCTGGAAAAGATGCCGGTACAGTTACATTAACACCAAAAGCATCTGCCGCAAAGAACTTTGATGGAAGCAGTGTAACAGCTACATTTGACATTGCCCGTCGTACTCTTACAAACAAAGAGGGCACAACAGCTGGTACTTATCCGTGGGCTGTTAAACTTGTAAATGATGATGGACTTATCATTGCCAGAACTGATGTTACGCCTTCTAATGCTCCTGCTACTACTCCAAAAAAATATACTTTAGAGGCTTCTGATACGGATATGGAGTGGACAGGAAATGATACCATATTTGCTAATGCATCTCTTGTTGATGACAATATTGATACAGTAAAAGCAACTAGTGGTGAGTCTTCCAAACCATCTATCAGAAAAAATGACATTACATACAAACTTGCATATGCAAATAATGTGGAAAAAACTACAATAAAAGCTCCTGCATACGTATGTGTTGTCGGTACAGGCAATTATGGCGGAACTTATTCTATCGTAAAAGATACTAAAACAGGTGATGTAACTCCAATGCTTACAAAAACCGTAACAGAAATTAACAAGAAGAATCCTGGTACATATGAAGTACTTCTTGATAATGTATTAGAAAATTCCTGGGCAGAATTCCAGATTTCTGGACGTAGCTTTGCAGCTAAAAACGTTACTATCACAAACGCAACATATGCAGGTGGTGTAGCCGTTAAACCAGGTTCTGTTGTAAAAGATCCTAAGACAGGCACAGTCCTGACAGAAGGAAAAGACTACGAATTAGTATTTGATAAAGAAAATGTAAACGCTACAAATACACCAATCGAAGTAACTGTAAAAGGTATCGGTCAGTACAAAGGCAGCCTTGTAAACGCTAAGACAGACGGCAAGAAACTCACATTCATCATCGAGAAGAAAGCCCTCAAAGATTGCTCCGTATCTGTAGATAAGAACCTGAAACTTACAGTTATGAACGGCAACGTTCTTGAAACAAAAGAAAACTTCACTGTTAAAGACAACGGTGACGGAACAGCTACTGTATCTGTAGTTGACGGTGGAAAGAACTACACAGGTTCTGTTAACGTTGAGATCGGTGGAAGAAAAGTCGGTGCTCCGATGATCAGCAATGTGAAAGTTGTTGGCAACAAAGCAACTGTTATCCTTTCTGATGATGTAGAAGGTGCTTCCGGTTATGACTATGTAATCTCTACAGATAAAGACTGCATCACAAACAAAGATTATGTAGCTGTAAACAAGAATCAGGCTAAGACAACTACAGCATTCAAATATGTAGATAAAGGAACATACTACGCATACTGCCACGCATGGACACGTGATGCAAACGGTAAGAAAGTATTCGGCGAATGGTCCAACGGATTCCAGTTCTCCGTAACTGCAACTACACCGGATGCTCCAGTGATCACAGACGTAAAAGTAAGCGGATCTACTATTAAAGTAACTTATCGTCCGGCTGCTAACGCAACAGGATATGATGTAGTTCTTGGAACATCCTCTAAGAAAGACAACGGTGAGTTACGTCCATACAATTATGGCGCTCACAAGAAACTGAACCTCAAAGAAGGTACAGTAACAGCTACATTCAAGAAGGTACCAAAGGGAACATGGACAGTTGGAATGCACGCATTCAACAGAACATCCATTGATAACAAGAAAGTATTTAGCCCATGGTCCAATCTTGAAACAGCTAAAGTGAAATAATCCATTTGGGTAATTAATACAGATTCCTAAAACAAAGAGACCCTCGATCATACTAATCGAGGGTCTCTTTGTATAAAAATATAAATGAAAGAAGATAAAACATGAATGATAGAATTACTGTTATCTTGGGTGCAGGAGCAACAGTTGACGCAACACATGTTTCAACAGATTTCCTTACCAAAAAAGTAATCAATAATTGCCAAAAGTATACCATTAGTGATAATGATACAAAGTCTATAGTTGATGAAATATGTAGTGGATTGCAAAAAATGTCCAAACCCGATATTGTTAATTTTGAAGTTATATATCATATATTAGAATTATTACTCAATTATCATCCAGATAATAAATCTGAGCAATTATTTTCTTATTATGATATTTTTGCAAATCTTAATTCAGTATTTAAAAATATTGATATAGCAAACGTTTTTTCTTCTATTAATGCAATTATAAATACTGTCAACGATGAAATTGCAGATTATGATGTAAAATTTGACACATCAGATTACTTCAATAAGTTTTTTTCTGTATTAAGTAAGAAAAAAATTTCTTTAGATGTATTTAATTTAAATTATGATACATGGGTCGAACAATCCCTACAACATTATAATGATGGTTATGTCAATATTCCATCATCTCAAATTGTAAAAAGATTTGATATTACTGAGTATTTAAAGCAAGATGATAGACACACAGTTTCTCACCTTCATGGACAAATTCATTTTGAATATCCAGAATTTGATATAGTACAAAATAATGAATATTTCAAAAGGGAAGAAGTCTATACATTATACAAATATAACAATTACGTTGATGCAAAAAAACATAGAGAACAAAGTATACGCACTCCAGATAAAACGCAATACGGAAACGCACTTTTTACGTCTAATATTATAACTGGATTAATGAAAAATGATAAACTTCTTTGGAATCCATTTATAGCTTATCATAATAAACTTGTCAATAGTCTTCTTTCTAATCCAAATCTTATCATAATAGGGTATGGTTTTTCCGATTTATATTTAAACAGACTATTGCTACAATATCATAATAATTTTTTTGATAACAAAAAAACATTAATCATAGATTATATTGATAAAAATAAATATAATTTAGCATATAATTCACCTTTTGATTCTGCCGCCAAAACAAAATTCACCAATTATATTTTTAAAAAAGATGGATGGTACCATTATCCTAAATATGACAAAGGTGACTTTTTTCTGTCAAATGATAATGCCGTATGCATTTATAAAAATGGCTTTAGAGATACTGTTAATCATCATTTGGATGATATTTGCAATTTTTTTATAAATGACAAAGTACACAAACAGGACTCCTGTTGCTGATTTCTCAGTTTGTCACTAATCAGATTTGTTTCCCTGTCACAGATCTGCTAAATTTTGTGTCATTATCATTTTTGTGCAATCCGGCAGATTTCCTGCCGGATTATCTGTTTCATTTACAATGTTACATATGAGCTGAGTGTGCTTCAAGTGTTTTTACAATACTGATGATGTCCACCTTTGACAGCTTCGGATAGTCCTGTTCAAGGCGTTCCCTGTTCCAGAAGCAGTCCGACAGAGACGATATTTCTGTGCCGATCCCCCAGTTGGGAATACACAGATACTTTCCATATGCATGTTTTCCTACTAGCAAATGGAAAGTGCTCCCACGGGCGGTCACCTCAAACTCATTTCTGTTTATGTTTAATGGACGGATATGACCGGTCCAGTTTTTTTCATTGCTGTCCGGATCGCTGCACTGGTAATAGGATCCCATATCAGACATCGCCTCCCAGCATTTCGTGTTCAATGATATAACGCACCAGATGTTCATCGATCAGGCGTTTTCCCTGCTGGCTGGCATACATCAGGCTTTTTTCGCAGATGCGGTTGATACGCCGCGGGATCCCGGTAGATTCTTTATAGATATCGTCCAGTGCCCTGTCTGTGAAGATATCCTGCCTTCCCCCGGCATAGACCAGATGTGATAAGATATATTTTTCGGTTTCTGCCCTGTCAAAGTGTGGCAGGACACAGTTGATATCAATACGCTGCCTTACTGCCGCATACCGCTGCAGTCGGAGCTTGTCCCACAGTTCTGTCTGTCCTGCCAGTATGAGCGCCATGGGACTCATGGAATCGAACCTGTAATTCAGGAGAAAACGGAACTCCTCGATCGTTTCCTTTTCCAGGAGATGTGCTTCGTCCAGAATGCAGACAACTTTCTTTTTCTGTACACCCCGGATGATCTCCACTTCTTTCTGGAGCTGGCGTTTTGCATCCCCTCTGTAAAACTTCGATTCGATCCCCAGCTGGTCCAGCATACTTTTATAAAACCAGCGTGGGGTCAGTTTGGAATCAGAGAGATACAGAAAAAGGTACTCATCTTTTGACAGACTCCCGGAAAAGCGTCTCAGGAGTGTGGATTTTCCACATCCGGCATCTGCCGTGATAACTGCAAAGAGCTGACGGTCAGCTGCATAGGCCAGCCTTCACAGGGCTTCCGACATGGCAGGGGATTCATACAGTTCCTGTATCGGGACATCACGGACAAATGGCATACGTTCCATTTCAAAAAAAGATCTATACATGATCCCCACCATCCTTTCTGTAGCTGCCAAACGAGATCGCATCTGCCCGGCGCTGCATGGACTGTGCCTGTTTCTTTTCCAGGGCATCCAGCAGGCGGGAAGATTCCGCTTCTTTTGGCTGCATGGATACAGGGAGGGCCGGGTTCTTATCACAGAAAGCGCCTATCTTAAGAGGACGCGCCGTAAAAGGTTCCATACCGTGGTAAGAGACCGTCAGGATTTCCGGCACCATGGGATCATATGCGATCCCGACGGTGCAGCCGATCAGGGCAGGGCGGGTCTCAAACTTCTTTCCCCTGAAACTGATGCATGCACCTTTGTCCACCAGACGTTCCTCATGGTGCAGGAAGGCTTCCGCAACCACAGAAGCATCCAGAAAAGTAAGCGGTCTGGAATCCCGGTTCCATTCCTGGACCGGGGAGATCCCTCCTTCCGGCACCGACACACCCATACTCTCATAGTATTCCCGGATCCCTGCGTGCGGGGAAGTATGGTAGTATTCTTCCAGATAGTTGCTCCAGTGACGGTTCAGTCCTTCCAGTGTCCGGATGTTGTGCACTTTTACTTCCGCCAGAAATCTATCTACGATCTGATGAAACTTTTCGCACTTACCTTTGATTTCCCGCTCCGGACAGGGGCATGACGGATCGTGATCCCAAGCCTGGACAGGGACCTCAGCTGTCTGGCAATGTACTGTGAACCGTTATCAAAGTAGCAGGCATCAAATTTTCCTGCCTTGAGTATGGCTTTATGGAAAGTATCTTCCACGATGGATTCCTCCTGGTTATCATAAAACCTTGAATGGAGTACGTAACGGGAATGGTCATCAATGGCTGAGGACAGATACGTCTGTACCATTGCACCGTTTTTTCCAATGGGGAGTTTGATCCCATATTTGATGTCCCCCTGTATCAGCATCATCCGGTGTGGTTTACAGAAACGTTTGGATGAACTGTTCCGGGCATCCCGGTACATCTGCATCTGTTTCTGTCCGAATCCGGCATTATAGAGATGCCTCTGCATGGTGGAGCGTTTCAGTGTCCCCGCAGGTGCCCAGCCTTCCAGTTCCAGGATGTAAATGATCTGGTTTACAGACCGTGTCGGCACTTCCCTTTTCAGCTGGACTGCCTGTTCCAGGATCTCCTTAAAGTTATCCGGCAGCTTTGCGGAATGCTGTTTCGGACGCTCTGCCGGTTTCAGTCCGGAAAATCCCTCTTTTTTGAAAGCAGCTTCATAACGGTACAGGCTCCGCAGGGAGATCCCGTTCCTGGATGCGATGTCCTCCCTCATCTGGAGACGTTTTGCCGGATCAAGGGAGCCTTCCAGTAATGGTGCGATCAGCGTGTAGCGTTCCAGGGCTTTCCCGTTGCGCCATTTGTTATCTTTGCTTGTATTCATAGTAATAATTCCTCCTTTGAGAGGAACTTACCATATCTTTACGGATGACAGCAAAACAAAGCCGGTGCATAAGGAAAATGTATTACGGGACAAGAAAACCACCGGAATCATAGATGAACCTCAGTATTGTTTCCAGCCAGTTATACAGGGAACTGCGGAGCATTTCAAGCAGCGGCACGCCGGACATCAGCAGTTCCTCACTGAATCCCGGCAGACGGTGGCTGACAGACCTTAAATAGCCATCTATCCTTAACGTATTCTTCATCAGCCAGTGATGCCAGCGGTGCATGGTCATCTCACATGGATAATCCGCAGAATCTTCATCATATGGGGTAACCTGCCCATCCAGGACACAGGATATGACTTCAGCAGTGTAATGTTTGTATGGGACCAGAAAATCTGGCAGTTCCCGGTGGAGGATTCCACATTTCGTGCATTTCATCCGGCGGATGATACAGACATGACGTTCATGCCCTTCCTGTAGCAGGATCCTTTTGCAGGAATCCCTGTAGGAGAGTTCTTCCATACAGACTGGACAGTAGGATATGGCACTGCTTTTAATTAAAAATATCGTCTTCCTCATTGTACGAAACGGAATAATCTGATATAATAATCATGGTTTCAAAACCATGATCCCAGAGTATACGTCTTGTCAGGAGGATGCTCTGGGATCCCTTTCTTTACTGTATTAATGACAGTATACAGGGTAACTCAGAGACAGGCAACAAAGTCTTTGTATTGCCATCTAAAGTTGCCATCAACACAGCTATGAGCAAAAAAACTTATAGCTGCTCTTTTTTCTTTTGGACATGATGTCCAGAAGCGGGAAGGAGAGATATATAGATGGAATCAATGAGAGATATTAACAGGGTAATGGAGCGTGAGATAGCGAAGGGGAGCTGCCCTTTGAAGCTGGATCATATTGAATTTGGAGATTATTCGTATCAGGAGATAACATCAAAGGAGAAACTGCTGGAGGTATTATCGTATTTGTTACGGATA
>ENA-OPAL01000966-OPAL01000966.1-human-gut-metagenome-genome-assembly--contig:-NODE-966-length-19254-cov-2.903432_pt1 | contig 19254 bp, 11 predicted proteins | sample MGYA00241057_ERZ501430 | MGnify/ENA primary metagenome ERZ501430 (study PRJEB25962, sample SAMEA2042506) | human gut metagenome | biome: human gut; feature: human-associated habitat; material: faeces...
TAAAAAGACTGTCGACAGTCACTTTGTCAACAGTCTGAAAGGAATCCAATTGGATTCCTTTAAAAAGTCTTACGATAATTAAGCTAATTCTGAGAAATACTTAATTGTACGAACCATTTGGCTAGTGTAAGAGTTTTCGTTGTCGTACCAAGAAACAACTTGTACGTGAGTAGTTCCGTCACCTAATGAGTGAGCCATTGTTTGAGTAGCATCGAACAATGATCCGTAACGCATACCAACGATATCACTAGATACTAATTGTTCTTCAGTATATCCGAATGATTCAGTTGTAGCAGCTTTCATAGCAGCGTTGATTTGGTCAACTGTAACTTCTCCGTCAACAACAGCTACTAAAATAGTAGTTGATCCTGTAGGAGTTGGAACACGTTGAGCAGATCCGATTAATTTTCCGTTTAATTCAGGAATAACCAATCCGATAGCTTTTGCAGCACCTGTTGAGTTAGGAACGATATTAACTGCTGCAGCTCTTGATCTTCTTAAATCACCTTTTCTCTGTGGTCCATCAAGAGTCATCTGGTCACCTGTGTAAGCATGAATTGTTAACATGATACCACTCTGGATTGGAGCGTATTTGTTAAGAGCATCAGCCATAGGTGCTAAACAGTTTGTTGTACATGAAGCTGCAGAAATGATTGTATCTTCTGCCTTAAGTGTATTGTGGTTTGTATTGTAAACGATTGTTGGAAGATCGTTTCCAGCTGGAGCTGAGATAACAACCTTACGAGCACCAGCATCGATATGAGCCTGTGCTTTAGCCTTTGATGTATAGAAACCTGTACATTCTAATACAACGTCTACGTTTAATTCGCCCCAAGGACATTTTGAAGCATCAGCTTCTGCATAGATTTTGATTTCTTTTCCATCAACGATGATTGAATCATCTGTAGCTGAAACTGTATCAGCCTTTTCATATTTACCCTGTGATGAATCATACTTTAATAAGTGAGCTAACATCTTTGGGCTTGTTAAATCGTTGATAGCTACTACTTCATAGCCTTCTGCTCCGAACATCTGTCTGAATGCAAGACGTCCAATACGTCCGAAACCGTTAATTGCAACTTTTACTGACATTTAATTGTCCTCCTATAATAAGTTTTTTTGCTATTGTTAATTTTCATTAACCTATGCTTATTTTACATAATAAGTTTGCAAATATCAAGTTGTTTTTGCTTATTTTTTGGTTTTTTGTTAAATTTTTGTCAAATTAGCAAAATTGATACGATTTTATGAGATTACGGATTACCAACTTCTTTTTTCTGTGACTACCGTAATTATCTAATTTATGCTAATATTTAACTAGCTCAGGCACATTATCAACTTATATTCATATACAGAAAGGACTTTACTATGTTTTCAGATTACCATGTACACAGCAGTTTTTCTTTTGATTCTGAGGAATCTCCTAGGGCTATTGTTGAGAAAGCCATTGCTCTTGGCATGAAACAGATTTGTTTTACTGACCATCAGGACTTTAATTGGCCAATTGAGGGGGAATCGCCTTATATTGATTTTCCCAAATATTTTGAATCTTTGAATTCTTTAAGGAATGAATATTCTTCCAAAATCAATATTTTAAAAGGTGTTGAGCTGGGGCTTACTTCTGACAATTTTTCTTTGTGCCATAAGCTTCTTGATTCCTACGATTTTGATTTTGTCATTGGCTCCTGTCATATTGTTGACCAAATGGATCCTTATTATGCAGAGTTTTGGGAAGGAAAAAATGACCGTGACTGTTTTGAACTTTATTTTAAAACTTTGTTAGATTCCTTGAAATTTTTTATAGGAAGAAACACTTGCACCACTCCCCGCACTGTCAACACTCTCGGGCATTTGGATTACATTGTCCGCTACAGTCCTAACAAGGATAATAATTACAGTGTGGCTGATTACATTGATGTTATAGATGAGATTTTGAAAATGATTATTGAAAATAATATTAAGTTGGAAATTAACACTTCAAACTTTTCTAAAGGATTTGATTTTCCAAATCCACACACGGATATAATTAGAAGATACAAGGAACTTGGTGGGCTTTATGTTACCGTAGGTTCCGATGCTCACAAAGCCCAATTTGTTGGTTCCGGTTTTGATTTGGTTGAAAAAATCGTTGAAAAATATAAATTAAAAGTTTTTACTATTTAAATTGTAATAACTTAATATTCTATTTTGACTTGATTTTATTAACAAATTTAAATTTGATTCTTAATTTTATCTGCAAAAAATAAATTTGATTTTTACATGATTTTTCAACTTGATTTTCAACTTTTTGCTCTTAGTTCTTTCACACCGGCTTTTAATTTTTCAACGGTGTAATCGATTTCTTTTCTTGTATTTTCATGGCCTATGGTTATTCGAATTGTTCCATAGGCTTTTTCTTTCGGTATTCCAAGGGCGCTTATTACGTGGGACGGCTTTTCTGCTGATGCAGCACAGGCTGAGCCGGCAGAAATACACACTCCTTCTTCATCCATTATTACTACCAGAGATGTTCCGTTTATGCCATCAAAAGTAAAACTTGCGTTGCCTGGAAGTCTGTTTGTGTGATGACCGTTTAGACTTACGTTTGGAATTTCTCCAAGTATTCTTTTTACCATATAATCTCTTAGATTTTTCTCTTTATTGTAGCGGGCACTCATATTTCTCATAGAATCTTCAACTGCCGCCCCCATTCCTATTATCCCGGCCACATTTTCCGTTCCACCTCTTTTGCCCTTTTCCTGACCGCCACCATAAATCAAAGGCATCATTTCTTTAGGATTTCTCACATATAGAAAACCTACGCCTTTAGGTCCGTTAAATTTGTGACTGCTGGCACTAAGCATATCCACTCCAAGATAATTTACATCTATTGGTATGTGTCCAAAAGCCTGAACTGCATCAGTATGAAACAGAACTCCTTTCCTATGTGCCACCATTGCTATATTTCTAATAGGCTCAATTGTTCCGATTTCATTGTTTGCTAACATAATCGAAACCAGCGAAGTTCTCACAGGATTTTCAAATCCGTCTTTGTAATCAGTTTTAATTTGCTCCATATCCACAAAACCGTTTTTGTCAACGTCTACATATGTGACTTTTATTCCTTCATTTTCAAGCTGTTTGCATTTATTTAAAATAGCGTGATGCTCTATTTTTGACGTTATAATGTGATTACCTAAATATGCGCCGTTGTCCAAAACCCAATTGTCCGACTCGGTTCCCCCTGAAGTAAAAAAAATATTTTCAGGTTTGCAGTTTAACGATTTTGCAATTATCCATCTTACCTTTTCAACCTGCTCCCTTGTCTTTCTTCCTATGGAATAAATTCCTGACGGATTGCCATATTCTTCTTTTAAATAAGGTTCCATTGCTTTAACAGCTTTTTCACATATTTTTGTGGTAGCTGCGTTATCTAAATAAATCATATTATTCTCCCATTTTTCGTTTTATGTTCAAATTTTAGTTTTTTTTAAACAATTGATTGTCTGCCCTTTTTATGTTGTTATAATTATTGTTTTTGCATAATTCCTGTTTTTTTGAATATTTTATATAAATGCGTTTCAGGCAGTACACTATGCTTAACAAAAATCCAATTATTAAAGGCACTATTATTCTCACCATAGCTAGTCTTTTAAGCAGAATAATAGGTTTCTTATATAGAATATTCCTTTCTAACCTAATAGGTGCTAAAGGTATGGGAGTTTTTCAATTAATTTTTCCTGTACTTGTTTTTTGCATTGCCCTAAGTTGCGGTGGAATCCAAATTGCTGTTTCACGCTTTGTTGCTGAAAGCAAAAGTAGAAAGGAATGTTTTCTTGTGCTTATCAGCAGTATTATTATGTCACTTAGTCTTTCTTTTATTACCTTGGGAGTTTTGTATTTTTTCGCTGAGCCTGTTTCTTTATTTATTATAAAAAACAAAAGTTGTACTGAGCTGTTGAAATACGCCTCTTTCACTATTCCACTTGCCACTTTTCACGCCTGCATAACGGGTTATTATTTAGGTTTCAAAAAAACTTTTGTTCCAGCCTGGTCAGGTGTTGTTGAGCAGATTGCAAAAGTTATTTCACTTTTTATCTTATGGCTTGTATGGGTTGAAAAAGGTATTTCCATTACTCCTGTAATTGCAGTTTATTCCATGGTTATTTCTGAATTGTGCGGGGTTATTTTTTGTTTGATTGCAATATTTGGTGAACGTTTTTTTGCTTTTAAGATATCTGAAATATTTTCCGTAATGAAGAAAATGTTTTCTGTTTCTTATGTTTTGACTTTGAACAAAATAATGCTTACTTTTTTACAGACTTTGGAAGCTGTTATTTTTCCAACTGTACTTTTAAAAAGCGGGTTATCCCTGTCTGATTCTTTAAGTATTTATGGAATTTTAACCGGAATGGCCCTTCCGGTGGTTACTTTTCCTTCTGCCATAAACACTTCCGTTTCCACTATGTTGCTTCCCACCATAGCAGGTGCAAATTCCGGAAACGACGTTTCAGGCATAAAAAAAACAACAGAATATTCTATTTGGTTTTCTATGATTACGGGGATTTTCTTTGTTGGTGTTTTTCTTTTTTATGGCGATTTTATTGGAACAAATATTTTCAGGCAGCCTCTTGCCGGCGAATACATAATGATTCTTGCCTGGCTTTGCCCTTTTCTCTATCTTTCCATTACACTTGGCTCCATCTTACACGGGCTGGGGCTTACTAATGCTGCCTTTATTCACAATGTTATTGGGGTTGTAATACGACTTGCCTCACTATGGTTCGGAGTTCCTGTTTTTGGGGTAGAAGGGTATCTGATTGGCTTGCTTATAAGTAATCTTGTTGTGACTTTGTTACATAGTTTTTATATTCATAAATATGTGGATTTTAACTTTTCGGCAATTGACAATATTATAAAGCCTACACTTTGGATTGCAATTGGTCTTATAATGGGAAAATTAGTTTCATACATATTTAGTTTTGCTGATTGCAAGGGATTAGTTTTTTGTATTTTTTCCGCAGGAATAAGCGGAGTGATAATAGTGATGGTGTTTGGATATTTTGTATGGCGTGAGAGTGTAAATTTAAAACAGTATAAAAATGGAGTATAAAAGCTCCATTTTTACACTGAAATATTATTTATTTGATTATCCATGCTTCTTCATTTATTTTTATTTAAGTTTATAAACACTTACTTCTTGGTTAATCCATCTCTTTTTAGCTATTATAAAGTTTATAGTAAAACCCTCTCTTTTCAAGCAGTTCTTCGTGATTTCCCTGCTCGATTATTTTTCCATCCTTCATTACAAGAATTACGTCTGCTTCTTTTATTGTTGAAAGTCTATGGGCTACAATAAATGTAGTTCTGCCTTCCATCATTTTTGAAAATGCGTCCTGAATCTTTACTTCTGTTCTTGTGTCAATTGATGATGTGGCTTCGTCAAGTATTAGCATTGGTGGCAGACATAACATTACACGGGCTATACACAATAACTGTTTCTGTCCCTGTGAAAGACTGCCTCCGTCTTCACCTATTACTGTATCATATCCCTTTGGCAAACGCTTAATAAAGTTATGTGCATAGCTTGCTTTTGCTGCATTTTCTATTTCTTCATCAGTTGCATCAGGCTTTCCAAAAGCGATGTTTTCTCTTACCGTAGTATTTCTAAGCCATGTTTCCTGAAGAACCATTCCATAAGAGCTTCTTAAATTCTTTCTTGATATGTCTCGTATATCTTTTCCATCTATTGTAATTGAACCTTTGCCCACATCATAAAATCTCATCAAAAGATTTATGATTGTAGTTTTTCCACAACCTGTCGGTCCAACAATTGCAATTCTCTGACCAGGCTTTACGTGTAGATTTAAGTTTTCGATTAATTTTCTATCCGGCACATAAGAAAAATCAACATCATTAATGTCAACTCTACCTGCCTCAATATTCCGGAGCTGATTTTCACTTTCTTCCACATCAATCTCTTTTTCCTGATTAATAAGCGAAAAGATTTTTGCACCACAGGCAATGGCATTTTGAAGTTCCGTAACAACACCTGAAATCTCGTTAAAAGGCTTTGTGTACTGGTTGGCATAACTTAAGATTGTTGCAAGTCCACCTACAGTAATTCCTCCTGTCATAATTGCCACAAGACCGCCACTTATTGCAACTCCGGCGTAAACTATATTGTTGACAAATCTTGTACTTGGATTGGTTATTGATGAAAAGAAAGTTCCCTTCAAATAATATTTTGCCAATTCATCGTTGATTTCATCAAAATCCTGAACGGCTTTTTCTTCCTGTCCAAAAGCCTTAACAACTTTCTGACCGCTTATCATTTCATCAATAAACGCTGTCTGGCTACCCCTTATTTCAGACTGTTTTCTAAACATTGAATACGTACGCTTTGCAATAAATCCCGCCACAAAAAACGATACAGGTGTAATACAAATAACAACCAACGCAATTTTCCAGTTAATCTGTAACATAAAAACAAGTGTTAAAACAATTGTGACAACACCTGTAAACAAGTTTGAAAATCCCATAAGTAAGCCGTCTGCTAACTGGTCTACGTCCGCAATTATACTACTTACAAGACTACCTGTTGAATGTGTATCCAAGTAAGCCAAAGGAAGTTTCTGTATTCTCTCAAAACTTTCCTGACGAATGTCTTTAATCACGTGATATGTGATTCTGTTGTTTAACAGTCCCATAATCCACTGGGCAATTCCTGCAATTGCAGCGATTACAGCTATCTGCACTGCTATTCTCTCTAATCCCTGAAAGTCAACATTGCCTTTTGATACTATTTTGTCAGTTCCTAAACCAATTAGTTTTGGTACATAAAGTGACAAAACAACATAAACCAGGGCAAACAATAATGAACCTATTAACAAATGCCAATATTTTTTTATTCTTTTTAACAATTCCATAAGGGCCTGTTTTTGCGTCATATTATTTTCCATTTGACTGCCCTCCCTTTTTAAACTGTGATTGATAGATTTCCTGATATACTGAACAATCTTTAAGCAATTCATCGTGAGTTCCAAATCCTACAACTTTTCCATCATCAAGAACCACTATCCGGTCTGCATCCATAATTGACGCTGTTCTCTGAGAAACTACAAACAAAGTTATATCTTTAAGTGTCTTTATGTCACTTCTTAGTTTTGCATCAGTTGCATAATCAAGTGCTGATGAACTGTCATCAAGAATCAAAATCTTAGGCTTTTTAACCAACGCTCTTGCAATTGTAAGACGTTGTTTCTGCCCACCCGAGAAATTCTTTCCCTTTTGCGCCACTTCGCTATCAATTCCTTTATCTTTTTCTTTTACAAAATCGTAACTCTGAGATAATTTCAAAGCTTCCACTAATTCTTCCTCTGTAGCATTTTCATTGCCCCAAAGCAAGTTGCTTCTTATTGTACCTTTAAACAATAATGCTTTTTGAGGTACAACTCCAATAATATCTTCCAGATTTTTTCTCTTATAATCTTTTGCGTCAATTCCAAAAATCTTAACTTTTCCTTCTGTAGGGTCATAAAATCTTGGAATCATATTAATTAATGAAGTCTTACCTGAACCGGTACCTCCTATAATGCCGATTGTCTGACCGGTCTTTGCCTTAAAATTAACATTTTCTATTGAACTTTCGCCTGCGCCCTGGTATTTCAAAGTAGCATTTTCAAATTCCACTGCAATGTCTTTGTTGTAGTTTTCCGGATTTTTTAATTTATTATCTGAATCATTTTCGCCGGCTAATTTACCAGTTCCATCATTTGAATTATTGTCATTAACTAAATTTAATTCAATATTTCCTTCTGCCATTCCCGGCTCAATATCAAAAATATCCTGTATTCTTCCTGATGCTGCAAAAGCTTTTGTAAGATTTATAATAAGGTTTGCAAGCTTAATTAATTCAATAAGAATCTGTGACATATAGTTAACCAAGGCTACGACCTGTCCCTGTGTAAGGCTTCCTGTGTTAACTCTATCTCCACCTACCCACAAAATTCCAATGGTTGCAACGTTAATCACAATATAAGTTGCCGGGTTCATTAATGTTGAAATTCTTCCTGCAAAAAGCTGGAATTTTTCAAGTGTTGCATTTTCCTCATTATATCTTGCAACTTCCTGTTCCTGTTTATTAAAAGCTCTAATCACTCGGACACCGTCAAGATTCTCTCTTGTACTTCCCATAACCTTGTCAAGTCTTGACTGAACTTTCTTATATAATGGAATTGTAATAAGCATAATTCCATAAACTATAACCGACAAAACCGGAATAGCCACAACAAAAACCATAGCCGTCTTTCCATCTACAAAGAATGCCATAATCATTGCGCCAAAAACAATAAACGGTGAACGAAGTAATAATCTTATGGCCATATTAACCTGAGTCTGCACAAGGTTAACATCAGATGTCATTCTTGTTATAAGTGTTGATGTTCCCTGATTGTCAAGCTGAGTGTACGACAATTTTTGTATATGATCAAACAGTGAATGTCTAAGTTCTTTACCAAATCCTGCTGCTGCTTTTGCCGCAAAAAACTGTGCCGTAAGTGAAAAAGTCAAACCGCACGCTGCTAACAATAACAGCACACCCCCCATCTGCAAAACATAGGTTGTATCTCCCCTTCTGATACCATTATCAATAATTCTTGCTACAACTAAAGGAACTAGCAAATCAAAAATTGCTTCCATCATTTTAAATAATGGTGCCAGAAGCGATTCCTTTTTGTAGTTTTTTAGAAATCTTAAAATCTTCATAAAATTCTCCTGTTATATGATTACACTGCCAAAAGTACCAAATGCTAATCACAAATACTTTATAAATCTCTCATAACTCACTTGCTACTCAATGTAATCATTTTTATTATTAGTTATTTGTATGTTTTTGCCTAAACATTAAGTATAAGTTATATTTTGCCAAAAGACAATAAAGGTATGCATTTAAGGGCACAATCAACGATTATTCTTGACCTATCCACACTGACGTGCTAGTATTTAAATTAGTTATTTTTAGGATTATTTCCTATTAAAAATATATAATCAAATAAATTTCTATGAGGTGTACAAAATGAGTAAAAGTTTTAAAGATTTACTTGCACAGGTAGCTGAATGTCCTATGAAGAAGGTTGCTGTTGCCTGTGCTCAGGACGATGCAGTATTAGAAGCTGTTAAGGCAGCAAAGGAAAGACATATAGCTGATGCTATTTTAGTTGGTGATGAAGCTAAGATTAGAACAATCGCTGGTGTTTTAAAAATGAATATTAACGAATTCGAAATTATTAATGTTGTTGATCCTATTGAAGCTGCAAGAACTGCTGTTAAGTTAGTTCATGACGGCAAAGCTGATATGTATATGAAAGGTCTTATTGATACAAAATCATTCTTAAAGAGTGTTTTAGATAAAGAAGTTGGTCTTAGAACTGACAAAACATTATCACACGTTTGCGTTTTTGAAATAAAAGGTATTGATCGTCTTTTATTCTTATCAGACGTTGCTTTTGTTCCTTATCCTGACCTTGATACAAAGGCTCAGATTATTAAGAATACAGTTGAAATTGCACATGCTTGTGGTATTGAATGTCCAAAGGTAGCTCCACTTGCAGCTGTTGAAGTTGTAAATCCAAAGATGCCTTGTACTGTAGAAGCTGATGAACTTACAAAGATGAACGAAGAAGGAAAGATTCCAGGTTGTATCGTTGACGGACCTCTTTCACTTGACCTTGCAATAGAACCTGAAGCAGCTTACCACAAAGGTACAACTGATAGAAAGATTGTTGGTGATGCTGATGTATTATTATTCCCTGACATTCATGCAGGAAACATCACATACAAAGCTTTAGTTCATACTGCTAAATGTGTTAACGGAAATATTTTAACAGGTACAAAAGCTCCTGTTATCTTAACATCACGTTCAGATGAATTCGAAGTAAAGGTTAACTCAATTGCACTTGCTGCAATCGTTGCTGAAAACCTTAAGTAATCTAATTTTTGATTTATAAAAACGGGCAATTGTTGTTTGTTTAACTTTTGCCCATTGTGATAAATGACGATACATTTAATTTATTGGAGGTATAAAAATGTCATACAAAATTTTAATTATCAATCCTGGTTCTACTTCTACTAAGATTGGTGTATATGAAGATGAAACTCAGTTAATGGAAGAAACTCTTAGACATTCAACAGAAGAAATTGCAAAATATGATACGATTTACGATCAGAAAGATTTCCGTAAAGAAGTTATTTTAGATGTTCTTAAAGAAAAGAATGTTGACTTAAATGATATTGATGTTGTTGTAGGTCGTGGTGGTTTATTAAAGCCAATCCCTGGTGGAACATATGCTACAACTCCTGAATTATTAGAAGACTTAAAGGTTGGAAAACAGGGACAGCATGCTTCAAACCTTGGTGGTATTTTAGCTTCAGAAATTGCTGCAGAAATCAATGTTCCTTCATACATTGTTGACCCGGTAGTTGTTGATGAATTAGCTGATGTTGCAAGATTATCAGGACATCCTCTTTTCCCAAGAACTTCCATTTTCCATGCTTTAAATCAGAAAGCTGTTGCAAAGAGATATGCAAAAGAAGTTGGCAAGAATTACGAAGACTTAAACTTAATCGTTGTTCATATGGGTGGCGGTGTTTCAGTTGGTGCTCATAAGAATGGTAAAGTTGTTGACGTTGCTAATGCATTAGATGGTGATGGTCCTTTCTCACCTGAACGTTCAGGCGGACTTCCAACAGGTGCTTTAGTAAAAGCTTGCTTCAGTGGCAAATATACACAGGCAGAAGTTGGCAAGATGTTAAATGGTAACGGCGGTTTCAATGCTTATGTTGGTTCTAACGATATGAGAGATTTACTTAAAATGATCGAAGAAGGCGACAAAAAGGCTGAAGCTGTTGTTGATGCATTCCACTATCAGTTATGTAAAGAAATCGGTGCCATGTCAGTAGTTCTTGGCGGAAAGGTTGACCAAATTATCTTAACAGGTGGTATTGCTTACAGTGCCAAGACACAGGCAGATATGAAGAATGCTGTTGAATGGATTGCCCCTGTAACTGTTTACCCTGGTGAAGATGAATTACTTGCACTTGCACAGGGTGCTTTAAGAGTTATGAATGGTGAAGAAGAAGCAAAGGTATACTAATCTTATACTTATTGCAGGAGATTATTTATATGAATAAAAAAAGATTATACAAGTCATCAAGAAACAAGAAAATATGTGGTGTATGCGGTGGTATCGCTGAATACCTTAACATGGACCCAACTGTTATAAGATTAATTACAGCAATTATTGCCTTAGCATGGGGTTCAGGAATCATCTTATACATTATTATGGCTTTTGTAATGCCTTATGATAATGAAATAACATATTAACTTGTTTTATTGTTGCAGACATTGATTATAATATTTCTATAGCGTTGTGATTAGAATTGCAAAGCGATTCAATTAACGATTTATAGTTATAAAAAGGTGTTCAACTTATGGTTGGATGCCTTTTTTATTTGTTATTTTTTCTAATGTACCCCGACATATTAATTTCTTCTTTTTTCGGGGTACTTTTCCCTGTTATTCAATTATTTTGTGACTTATTTTTCTTATTTTTTACGTTAAACGTACCCAGAAATTTACACTTTTTCATATATTGGGGTATTTCGTTCTTTTATAAAAACTTTATGTTGTATTTTATTGTTTTATTTTGCCAATTCCGTACCCCAAAATTTTCTATTTTTGTTATTTTGGGGTACATCACCACAACAAATACAATATTCAGGCTATTTTGTGGTGTTTGTCTCTGCATTCTTATATTATATGTTACTTTTTTATTGTGTTTTCATCTGTAAAAAAACACAACAATTGTTGTGGTTGCTTTACATTTACCGCAAAAAAAGCCTCCCACACCCTTCAGTATGAGAAGCTTTCTTAACTTTAATTCTTCCAAGACATAATACATTTTAACTTATAACAAACCACAAACTTGGTTTACTATTTCAATGCATTATAATTCTCTGAATTTGCTTATTTCTTATAAATCGCTGCCTTGTAGTAATATTTCTTATATTACTTCTTGTAAGCCACTACCTTGTAGTAATATTTCTTATTACTCTTCTTTGCCTTGAATGTTGCTAATGACTTCTTAGTAATTGTCTTTACTTTCTTATACTTGCCGTTTTTCTTTGTGCTTCTGTATACTTTGTATCCTGTTGCACCTTTTACTTTCTTCCAGCTAAGTACTGTTCTGCCGGCTTTCTTCTTTGCCTTAACTTTCAACTTTTTAGCCTTTGGTGTTGCCTTTACTGTCTTTGAATCAACAGTTTCGCCCTTTTCGTTTACTGCAACTACTTTATAATAATACTTCTTGCCTGTCTTAACCTTCTTGTCTGTGTATTTTAATGATGTTGTTGTTGCAATGTTTACGAATTTGCTGTTCTTTCCGACTTTACGATATACCTGATATTTTGTAGCATTGTCGGCTTTTGTCCAAGTTAATTTAACTATATTGTAAGCTGTCTTTGCTACTTTTACCGTTGCAGGTGATAATTTCTTTGTATGTGTATCTCCTGAAGCATCAATTGTAGGTGTATCGTCCTTTGTATAATCATCAACATAGTAGAACTTTATTGTGTCTCCTGCTTTTACTTTATAATCAGCAATTCCTACGTTTGGAGCCTTGCCGTTTACTGCGTACATCCAACCACTTCTTGGACCATTATCAAATTCACCAAGAGTTATTCCTGATGGTGTTTTGATTGCTGAAATGTAGTTAGTTGTTCCTTCTGATGAATAGCCGTTGTCTTTTAATGCTTTTGCAATTACATCTGATACTGTTGCACCGTTCTTTACTGTTACTGTAATATCATTAATCCAGTTAGTATATGATTTATGAGCATTTGTTCCATGAACATCATCACCTACTAAAGTAAACTTAGTCTGGATTACATTACCATTGATAATATCAAGCTGTAATTCTGCTTCTTCCAATACATCAAAGTTAGTTACAAGAGATTTCTGTGTTGCTGTTAAGCTGTCATAAGCTGCTCTTGCTTCCTTAATTGCTGCTTCGCTATCCTTTGTAACCTTGCCAATTGAAGCGATTTTTTCTGTAACTTCTGCTGCTAACTGTTTGTTTTCTGTTTCAGCATCCATTGCAGGAATCTTTGTATCCATGTAATCATCAACATAGTAAAGAATTACTGCATCGTTTTCCTTAACTACATAATCTGCCATTCCAACACTTGGAGCTTCTCCATTTACAGCATACATCCAACCACTGTTTGAACCATTATCATATGCTGCAAGTTTTGTACCTGTTGGTGTTGTAATTGCTGTAATATAGTTGTACTCAGCGTTTACTTCTGCTTCATAACCTTTTGCCTTTAAGCCCTTTGTTATTACATCTCCTGCTGTTGCATCTTTTCTAACTTTTACTGTAATGTTACTAATCCATCTTGTATAAGAAGTATGGATTTTTGTTCCGTGAACATCATCACCTACTAATGTAAACTTAGTTGAAACTGCATTGTCTTTTATATTTTCAAGCTGTGCTTCAGCCTGTACTAATACATCATAATTAGTTACTAATTCTTTCTGAGCATCTGTTAGTGCGTCATAAGATGCTCTTGCTTCTTTAATAAGATTTTCGCTACTTTCTGTAACTTCTCCAATTTCAGAAATCTTCTTAATTACTGCATCTGCCGCCTTCTGATTATCAGCAGGATCCTCAACTGTTGGAACCTTAGCATTGCTCCAATCGTCAACATAATAAAGAATAATATTATCGTCTTTGCTAACCTTGTAACCGCTGCTTCCCACATTTGGACTCTTTCCATTTACAGCATACATCCAACCACTGCCTGAACCATTATCAAATTCCTTTAAGCTTACTCCTGATGGTGTTGTTACACCTGAAATATAACTTGTTGAGCCGATAATTGAATATCCATACTGCTTAAATGCTTTTACAATTACATCCGATGCTTTTGAACCACTCTTAACTGTAATTGTCGCATTAGCAATCCAAGTACTGTATGAAACATGTCCTGATGAACCATGAACGTCATCACCTACTAATGAGAACTTAGTTGTTACTGCTGTTCCCTTAATAATTTCAAGCTGTAATTCTGCTTCATCTAAAACATCATAGTTTGTTACAAGTTTCTTCTGTGCTGAAGTTAAAGCATCATAAGCTACTCTTGCTTCCTTAATTGCATCTTCACTTTCTTCTGTTACTGTGCCGATTGCTGCAATCTTTTCTGTTACAAGTGAGGCATAATACTCATCTTCACCTTCATATTTAATCTTAACATTATTAAGATTCCAGTATCCATCCTTACCTTCTGTATAAAGCTTGTAAGATGTTAATGCCCAAACTGCCTGAATTGTAGCATACTGGTTTACTTTTCCACCTTTAAGATATACGAAAGCTCCTTCATCTTCACTGTAATAGCTCATTAAAGCTGTTAATGTGTTCTTATATTTTGTACCAATTGTTGTTGTTACATCTTTGTTTAATGAAGTTAAAGCAAGTACAACCATTGCTGTTGTGTTTGCATTTCCATAATCATAATTTGCGTCAGCTTTTGATTCAATATAAGTTAATGCTTTTTCAATGATTTCTTTTGCTGCTTCATTATCCTGATATCTTCCAAGTGCCTGAAGAACCATTGCTGTTGTATCGACATCTGACGAACCCTTTGTCCAGCCGATACCACCGTCTTCATTCTGAAATTTCTTAAGTTCTGCAATAATCTTGTCTCTTGACCACTTAGCATCACTTGAAATTACTGTATTTCTTGCATCAAGTGCCAATAAAGCATATGCTAATTCATTTGCTCCGTCAGACAACTTTTCACTGTTGTAAATTAACTGTGCAATATTTACACCGTCTACATTTGTTATGTCTCTGTTTATAAGTGACAAAACAAGAGCTGCCTTTTCCATGTCAGTAGGCTTTGTTCCTTCTACTGTCCAATTCTTGCTTGCCTCTACTACTGCATCATAATATTTATTGGCTTCCTGAATTGTAATAGATTTTCCTGCTCTTGCAAGTGTATAAAGGTTCCATGCACCGTTAATGTCATAATTTTGGTTAACATTCTTTTCTGCATATGAAAGGAATCCTTCCAATCCCTTATTTGTAAGAGCTGTCAAATCAGGTGCTTCCTGTTCACTTGCTTCAACCTTTATTGTCAAAACAACAGGTTCTACATTATTTGTTTTATCAACGGGTGTTCCTGTAGCTGTAACTGTGCCTTCACTTAATCCGTATACGTAATAATCTGTGCCTGGAAGCCAGTTATTATTGTCAGGTGCACTTTCGTCCCTCTTCCACTGATAAGCTGTTTTTCTCTCAATTTTTGCAATTCCATCTGTAGAATATGTCCAATTAAGTTCCGGTTCAGTAACACTATAACCTTCTTCAGATTTTTCACCTGTGAAAGTTAAGTTAACTGCTGATTCTTCATTAGCCTTAATTGTAATTTCTTTTTCATCTGTTGTTACAGATGTTAAAGGATTTAAATATTTGTATGTTACATCTTTTGAACCTGAAACAACATTTTCAGTTCCATTTGGATCTGTGTCCTTAATAGTTGCTGTATATGTAACTGTTCCTGCCTTGTATGGTACATAACCAATAACCATACTTGGAACATATTCACCAATAGTTTTATCGCTGCTTTCAATTGTGTAATTAGCTGCATTAGTTGCGTTTGCCGGATCAACTATTACTGATGAATAATCAGGTACAAAATCCTGGCCGTTAGTGCTGTTAGCATTTCTGCCGTGAATTGTTACGCTGTCATTAATTGCAGGTGTAACTGATTTTACTGCCACGTATTCTGATGTTAATGTTACATCTGCCTTTAAGTCTGTGTTGTCGCTATAAATTGCAGTAATTTTTGAAGTCCCTGCTTTTTTAAAGCTAAAACTGTTTGAACCCGGAATATTCTCAATAAAACTTTCATCATCAACTTTTAATGAAAATCTTCTTGGAGAAATTGCTACAAACTTGTTCTCATTTTTGTATTTAACTTCCATCTTTACAGTTTTTATTTCTGAACCCTTAACTGTAAATTCCCCGTTTGTAACATCCTGTCCGTCAATGTATGCTTTTATTTCTTCTACATCTTTGTTATATGCTTTAAGATTAAATGCAGCTACTACTTCTGAACTACCATCTTCCTTAGTTTCAGTTGCCTTAACAACTGCTGTTCCTGCTTTGTCAACTCTGATTACACCACCATCAGAACCAACCATAATAGCTCCACTAGGTTCTACACTTTCATATGACCATTCAATTGTGCTTGTTGAAGGTACTCCTTCTAAGCTTAATGAACCGGCAATATTAGAGCCGTCAACGTCGTTGCATGAAATTTCTAAATTTTGATTTTCTACTGTAACTACCGTGTTGTCAAACTTAGTAAACTTAACTGTGTATTTGTTTGCAGGTAAAGTACTTCCCGGATTGTAATCCTGGCTTTCACCAAAATATGGATAACCTGTATTTCCGTTTCTTCCCCAGCTTACACCGTTTTCGCCCTTATTTTCATTTAAAGCACTTACAAAATCTAAAGATTTCATATAATCCTTAGTTTCTGAATATGAATTAACAAGAGCTCTTTCAGGAATAACACTGTTGTCTAATGTTTCTAACCAATATGTATTAATTAACTGTCCTTCTCCTGCAGTATCGTTAGTTCCGTACTGATTAAAGAAAGCACCTGCCTTGCCTTCACTTACTGAATAGCTGTTAGATACAATACCTGCATCTGTTAATCTTCTGGCAAAACCGCAAGTTCCTGTTCCTGAAATATCTGTATAACAGTTAATAATTGCACCTGACATGTTGCTTCCAAGAGGTCCCTTATATCCCTGACCAACATTCATTGTTCCTGTAAAATAAACATTCTGAATTATACCATCTTCATTTACATTTGAAAAAATTCCATCTGAAATGTTTTCAATTTTAATAGAATGTCCTTTTCCATCAAGAACACCATTAAAGTTTTCCATGCTAAAATAAAAATCATCTTGTGTGTTTTTAACTGTAATATCATTGTCTAAAACATAATATTTTCCACTTGAAGCTTTAATCGCATTTAAATCTTTTAATGTTTTTATGTGCGTAATCTTACTGTCATCTGTTGGCAATGCTACAGGCTTAGTCGGTTTATTATTTTTCAAATTGCTAATTGCTGATAATAAATTATTTGTAGCTTTTGTAACCTGTGATTTTGTTGCATTGTCATCACTATTAACTTTAATTGCTTCTGCTAAAGCTTCCTGCAATGCATTCCATGACTTATCAGTATAGTCAGCCTTTGTTATCTTCTGAGCAACTTCAATCTGTGCTACTAACTGAGTTTTGTCAACAATATCAGATGGTACTGTTAAAACAGGCAATCCATTGTTGCTTCCATCAGTTGGTAATGACCATTCAAAGCCTGTGTCAGAAATATCTTTGTTTAATGCCTCTATTCCTTCAGAAGCCTTTAACTTTTCTTCTGTCTTCTTCTCACAGTTGACTTTTGTTGCACTTCCCATAGATACAGGTGATAATCCTACCGTAAAATAGCTGTTTGAAATTGTAGACTGTGATGATGAACTTGTATATGCTATTCCTCCCATAGAATAGTCACCAAAACTTCCTGCAAAATAGCAGTTTGAAATCGTAGAACCTGACATTGTTCCTACTAATCCACCTACTTCTCCCCAATCTGTTGTTGCTTTTATTTTTGCAGTTGAATAACTATTTACAATTGTACCTGAAACAGTATTTGCCATACTTCCTGATTCATCAGGTAATGTAATTTCAGAAGTACTTGTTACTCCAAGGTTTTCGATTGTTCCCTCAACCTTGTCTGCCAAATATGTATCTGTTAATGTGATTGTGTGACCTTTTCCGTCTAAAGTTCCTTTAATGTCTTTAATATACTGACCTGATTCTAAAGTAATATCATCAGTTAATGCATAAACATCTCCCTCTTCAATTACTTCAGGTAATTCTGATGCATCCTTGATTGTGTAAGGATCATCTGCAGTACCCTTTCCATTAACACCCACTGTTGGAATTGTATAAGGGTATGCATTCCAATCATCAATAAAGTATGCAGTTATTTTTTCCCCATCTTTAAGAGTATACTGAGGCATAACTACATTAGCATCAGGATCTGCACCATTTATGGCAAACATCCAACTACATGCATCACCGTTAGAACCACTTCCAAGAACTGTTCCGTCAGGCTTTGTAATGCTGTTTAATCCATTCCAACTATTTTTTTCATAACTATATCCATTGCTTTCCAATGCTTTCTTAAAAGCATCATCAGCAGTTGCCCCTTTGTCAACTGTAACTTTGTAGTTTACAAGCCAGTTCTCGAAACGGGTATGTGCTTCTGTTCCGTGAACGCTGTCGCCTACTACTGTTACAGATACAGTTATCTGTTCCTTAGTTTCAGACTCTTCTGCCTGAACACTTGTATTTGCAAAAACATTTACAGTATTAAACTGAGCAAACATAAGTGCACATACTAAAACTAAGGCAACGCCACTTTTCCAAAGTTTTTTCATTCTGTTCCTTATGATGTAACTTTACATCATCTCTCCTTTCATTTTTCCTTTTTTAACACCACTGTTTCCTATCACTTATTAAGTAAAAAAATCGGGACACAACATTATTGTATCCCGGCAAAATCAAAACTCGCGTAACAAACCTTCAGATTCAATCTGAAAGCCTGTCTTTAAAAAGCTTATAACTTGCCATTTGCAATTACGTGTGTAAATGGAAGAAATTCTAAGCAGGTCTCCTGACTTATGCAGTAACGTTTTTTCTACCTTCTCATGCCTTGGCACAATGGTTGACTTCTATATAAAAGTCACTGAAAAAACTACACATTTACAGTAGCACGACTGTACAGGTCTCTCACCTGTTTCCCTCTTAGCTCTAAAGACAGACTTTAGAGAACTTAGAATCGTTGTGTTAAAATCGGTGTTATTGTACCACGTTTTTTATAAATGTTCTAGAGCAAATAATAATTATTATCTGCTGTTGTATTCATTTACTCTTCATCTCCCCATTTAAATTTTTTACTTTTATTTTCTTTTTTACGAACATGTTTTTTATTTTACTGTCTTTTAAATAAAACGATGGTCGTTTTGTCTAATCCGGAATTAGTAAATCTATATTATTTTCCAAGATTTGTGTTCAATACAGGCTCCATCTCCTTACTGCATAAAAAAAAACGAGACGACCGAAGTCGTCTCGTAAA
>ENA-OPAL01001008-OPAL01001008.1-human-gut-metagenome-genome-assembly--contig:-NODE-1008-length-18569-cov-6.562439_pt1 | contig 18569 bp, 16 predicted proteins | sample MGYA00241057_ERZ501430 | MGnify/ENA primary metagenome ERZ501430 (study PRJEB25962, sample SAMEA2042506) | human gut metagenome | biome: human gut; feature: human-associated habitat; material: faeces...
CCCGTCCCATTTCTACCGGCGGCGAAGTTATTAACCGCGGCTGCATGATTGGCAAAGTTGAAGGCGTGCGCGCTCATCTGGAATGCGACGGCCTGATGCTGAGCAATAAAGGTTATATTCTGGCAATTCCGGAGCTTGACGCACAGACCGGCAACGCCGAAATGAGCCACGAAGCTGCCGTTGGCCGCATTAACCCCGAAGAAATTGAGTATCTTATGGCGCGCGGCATGAGCGAGGATGACGCTACGGCAACCATTGTGCGCGGCTTCCTGAACGTTAATATTGAAGGCCTGCCCGACAGCCTTGCCAAAAAAATTCATACCACGCTGGACAGCTTTAAATATAACAAAGGAATGTAACAATACTTACAATAAAAACTATTGTCCTTCTGGCGTGTAAGTGTTATAATTTGTTTAAGCAAAGAGGCTTGCGTTTTAATGCGCAGGCCTCTTTTTTATTTTAATTTTTGTTTGAGGGGATGTGTTTTTATGAGAGAGGAAACTGCTTTAAAACAGGCTGAGCCGGGTTTTATGAAACGCTTTGGGTTTTATATTGCGCTTGCTGTTCTGGCTGTTATTGTGCTTCTTCCCACGCCGGAAGGCCTGTCGGTAGCAGGGCACAGGATGATTGGGGTTATGGTGTTTTCTGTAATTGTCTGGGCAACAACGGCTATTTCGTATCCTGTAAGCGCTGGCGTGATAATGGTTTTAATTGCCCTTTTGGTTGGGTTTGCGCCTAACGAGGCAACCGGCAGGCTGTACGGCACAAGTGCCGGGCTCGGCATGGCGCTGAAAGGGTTTTCGTCAACGGCCTTCTGCCTTGTGGCGGCGGCTATGTTTCTGGCGGCGGCCATGACCAAAACCGGGCTTGATAAACGTATTGCCCTGATTATACTTTCAAAAGTAGGGGCAAAAGCAAACCGCGTTTTGCTGGGCGTTATTTTATGCGGTTTTATTTTAAGCTTTTTTGTGCCGAGCACAACGGCGCGCGTTGCCTGCCTTGTCCCCATTGTTATGGGCATGATTAAAGCCTTCGGCGTACCGCTGAAAAGCCGTTTTGCAGGCATGCTGATGATTACCGTGGCGCAGGTTGACAGCGTATGGAATGTAGGCATAAAAACTGCGGCGGCGCAGAACATGGTTGCGGTAAACTTCATCAGCCAGACGCTTGGCGTTGATATTTCGTGGCTGGACTGGTTTATTGCCGCTGCTCCGTTTGCCGTGCTGATGTCGGCCGCTCTTTATAAGCTGATGCTGCACATTATGCCGCCTGAAATTGATGAAATTGCCGGCGGGCAGGCTACGGTAACGCGCCTGCTGAAAGAAATGGGCAAAATAAGTGCCGACGAATTAAAGCTTTTGGTAATTTCACTGTGCCTGCTGTTCTTCTGGACTACCGAAAAAGTTTTGCACAGCATAGATACTTCCACCAGTACCATGGTGGCGATAACACTTTTAATGCTGCCTAAAATCGGCGTAATGCACTGGAACGAAACCGTAAATAAAATTAACTGGGGTACGGTTGTGCTGTTTGGCGTGGGCATTTCGCTCGGCAGCGCGCTGCTTTCCACAAAAGCGGCAACCTGGCTGGCCAACCAGATAGTTTCCATCTTTGCGCTGGAAAGTTCTACCACTTTAATGGTGCTGGCTATAATGACCGTTTTCCTTATCGTCATCCACATGGGCTTTGCCAGTGCCACCGGCCTTGCATCGGCCATTATACCGATAATAATTTCCGTACTGCAGCAGCTTAAAACGCCGGGTGTTAACGTAGTAGGCATGACGATGATTTTGCAGTACGTTGTAAGCTTCGGGTTTATTTTACCTGTAAACGCACCGCAGAACATGATTGCCTACGGAACAAATACCTTTGAAGTTAACGATTTTGTAAAATCGGGCATACCGCTTACGCTTATAGCTTTTGCGCTGATAATGCTTTTAGGCGCGACATACTGGAAATGGATGGGTTTGGTGTAAAAATCCGCCTTGTCTACAAATTAGTTAAAAGAGGATAATAAAAATAAAATCTCCGGTTTGGCATATTGCTTTCCGGAGATTTTGCTTATTTATTTAAGCTTTCTGTTTTATAAGTATTATAACCTTCGTAGTTATAGCTGGCGTCGATACCTTTCATATAAACATCGCGGTCATTAATTTTATCAGTCAGGGCAGATTTTAACAGCAGTTTTATCTCGGTATCTTTTATTGGGCTGCGTTCCATGGCGAGCAAATAATCTTCTTTGTCAATTTTGCTCCAGTCAATCACAAGCTGCAGCTCTGTTTTTAAAATATGGTCCAGCCATATCCTCGTGCTGCGCCCGTTGCCTTCGCGGAAGGGATGGGCAACATTCATTTCCACATATTTGGCGATAATCTCATCAAAAGTATTTTGAGGCATTTTGCTGATGCTTTCAAGTGCATCCGAAAGGTACAGCGCAGGTACAAAACGGAAGCTGCCTTTGGCAATATTTACTGTGCGTATCTGCCCTGCAAAATCGTAAATGTCTTCAAACAAAAATTTGTGAATGGCCGCAAGCGCAGAAAAGGAACCTGCTTCAAGACCGTTTAAAAAGCCGGTTTCAAAAAGCAGCAGTGCCTTGCGTTTGGTAATTTTTTCTTCTTCGTTTGCAAGCTGCAAGGAATTGGAAATGCCAAGTTTATTATCAAGAGTCATTGTAGTTCTCCGTAGTTTATTTTTGTTTCTATTATAAAACGGCGTACGGCTAAAAGTAAATAAAAATTGCAGCTGATAATAAGCAGCACGGAAAAATAAAGTCACAAATTTTTCACAAATAAAAACAGAATTTGTGGGAAAACTTTCTGCACCGGCGAATATCAATTACCCGGAAAGGGGTGCAGCGGTGCAGCAGTACAGGTGGAAAGCGGTAGATTCTTCCGGCGTGAGCCGCAGCGGAGTTTACAGTGCTGCCAGCGAATTTGAGGCAGCGGCTTTTGTGCGCAGTAATTATGGTTATTTAACCCTTTTACAGGCGGAAAAGCCTGCAAGTGCCCGGGTAAAAAAGCAGGGGTTGTTTAAGTTTAGCAAAACTAAAAACGGTTTAACCGATGAAGAAAAAACGGTGTTTTTCAGCCAGCTGGCGCTGATGCTTAACAGCGGGCTGCCGCTTTTAAAGTCGCTTGGCGTATTGGCAGAGCGCCTGCCGCCAAAAACGGCGCAGCTTTGCCTTGGCATTGAGCGCGATTTAAAAATGGGCACGAGTTTTGCAGGCTGCATAAAAAACGGGCAGGAGGTGTGGGGTGCACTGCCTGCGGCGGTGGCCGAAGCAGGTGAAAACGGCGGTATTTTATGCGAAATGCTGGAAGAACTGGCAGAATATTATAAATTGCAGGTGCAGATGAAGCGTTTTCTTAAAAATATATCTTTGTATCCGCTCTTTCTTTTTTCAGCTTCATTGGCAACGGCAGTTTTATTTATTGTGCAGGTTCTGCCGCTGTTTAAAGATTTATATGCTTCGATGAATGCTCAGCTTCCGCCGTATTTAAAGCTGCTTTTTGCCGTGCAGGAATTTTTAGCCGCCAATATGCCGGCAGCGTGCATATTACTGTCTGCTCTTTTGGTAATTGCGGCTGCGCGGCGCAGGCAGCTGCTTGAACTTGTGTTTAAAGTACCGTTTTTTAAAGCGCAAAAAGAACTGTATCTGGAAATCCGCTTTAACAAAGTGCTGGCACTGCTTCTGCACGGTGGTATACCTTTGCCGCAGGCGGCGCAGATTGCAGGCTCGGCGTTGGGGGATACCGGGCTGTGCTGCAGAGCGGAAGTTTTTGCCGCTGACGTGCTGCGCGGCGTTAACCCGGCAGAGGCGGCATTAAAGGCAAAACCGTTATTTGGCAGTTTAAGTGCGGAATTTATCGGCGTGGGGGCCGAAACGGGACGCCTGCCGGAAATGTTAATGCGAGCCGCAGAAATTTTGCAGTACCGTTTTGACGATACGCTGAAAAATTTAAAAACTGTACTGGAGCCGCTGCTTTTAACAGTGGCGGCCGGGGTTGTTTCGGCGGTTATTCTGGCTGTGGCTGCACCAATGTTTTCCTTATCGGGCGCGCTGCCCGGATTTTGATTATGGAAGGGGTTATAATTTGCTTAAGAAATTACGCGGCAATGCCGGGTTTACTTTATTGGAAGTTTTGGCGGTGGTGGCTTTGTTAGGCGTTTTGGGCGCCATGCTTTTGCCGTCGCTTGACAGCGCAGCCGGACGCGCTAAAAACGCCCGCCTTGAAAGCGACCTGGCAACAATTGATAACGCCATTTTGCTTTATAAAATGGATAACGGCACCTGCCCGAGCGCTTTAAGCGACCTGGTGGACGAATACATTGCCAAAGGCAAGAAGTTTGAGGATGCTACCGGAACGGAACTGGTGTACACTCCTTCCGGCGACAAGCTGACCTATACTTTGAAAGGCAGAAATGCGGACGGTGAACAGGTAACATCCGATGGCAGCAGTAACGCTGAAGAATAAGGGCTTCGGGCTGGCAGAGTTTTTGGCGGCGGCAGGGCTTATGGCAATGGCTGCTGCTTTTTTGGTGCCAGCTTACGGCGGTGTGCAGAAGTATCTGCTGAAAATGCAGGCAGAGCGCGCTGCCCAATGCCTTGCTGGTGATATTGCAGCTTTGCAGCAGTATTCTTTTTACGATATGAGCGGCAAAAGCCGTTTGGAAATGGACGCCGATAAAGGCGGTTACCGCATTTATTACGGCGGCAAGCTTTCCGTTTTAAGAAAGTTTGAAAATGGGCTATATTTTGACCAGCATTTTAACGCGCTGAAATTTTCCGGTGAAGGAGCGCCTTCGGCAGCCAATAATTATATTATTAAATGCCGTCAGGATAAAACCATCAGCAAATGGCTGCAGGTACAGCCTGTCACCGGAAGGGTTGTGTTTAAATGAAGGGCGGCAAAGGCTATTTGCTGGCGGAAGTTTTAGTGTGCCTGGCAGCGGCAGTAATTATCTGCGTAAGCGCGGTTGGCGCATATACAAGCGGCATAAAGTTAATGGTGCAGCGCAACGCGGCGGCAGATGCGTTTAATGCGGCCGCTGGTGCTTATGATGAAACAGCTTTGCAGCAGGCAGGGCTTGCCGTTGAAAAAACTGAGCTTTACTGCCCCGGCCTTACAGGGCCGTTTTATTATGTAACGGTAAAAAACAGCAGCGGGAAAATACTGGCAAGCGTGGTAACCGGCGGTGAATAACAAGGGCTATTTACTTGCGGAAACCTGTGCGGCACTTGCCGCTGCCGGTATTTGCGCCGTTATTTTTTATAACGGGCTTTCTGCCTTTGCTGCTTCGTGGCAAAATTTAAAAAGCGACTTGCTTTTATATCGTGCCGCACGTTACAGCCAGAGTTTTATTGAACACGAACTGCTTTTAAACAGCAGCAGGTTAAAAATAACAACGGGCAGCAATGATAAAATTGTTTGCACCGAAGTGTACGGAAACAGGCAGGTAACGTTTTACCGCAGCGGCGGCGCGCTGGCACGCGAAATTAAATATAATTCCACGCGCGGCGTAAACCCGCTTTCACTGGCAGAGGTTACTTTGCAGTCCATAAAAGCGGAGCAGCTTGCCGCAGATAAAATTAAGATAACTTTGGAATTTAAAGATAATGCAAGCGGACGCAGCAAAAAATTTACGGAAGTTTATGTTTTGGTAAATGGCAGTTTTTAATAAAATTTTGAAGGATTGCCGCGGCGGCATAGGCACAGCAGTGCTGGCAGGTATTTTGTGCGCGGCGGTATGCCTGCATGCGGCGGCGTACTGGGTGCGCCAGGAAGCGGAAGAAAACAGCAGGCGTATTTTGCGCCGCCAGCTGCAATTTGCGGCGCAGGCACTTGCAAAAGCCGGGTTTGAAAACGGCAGCCTGCCGGAAGGCGGAATTAATTTGCCGCCGCAGAAGCTGCAGCCCGGCAATTACACGCTTAAAGCAGGAATATTTGAAGAAAACACTTCCGGCGGCATAAAAAAATACACTGTACAGGCAGAAGCAGGCGGCGAAGCTTTTGCTTTACAGCAGCTTCAAATAGCTTTGCCTCAGCAAATTGCGGAACTTGGTAAACGTTATACGCTTGCCGCGGGTAAAAGTTTGCAGGGCGTAGAAAATTTACCGGAAGGCATTGCTTATGCCGGTGAACTTGGTGAAATTTTACAAAGCCTTGATGTGAAAAATTTTGCCGCGTTTAAGGAAATGGATTTTCCTTCCAAAAGCACGTTTGAAGAATACGGGCTTGGCGGCGCGCTGTATTATGATGACGGCAATTACAGCAAAAGCATTGCATCAAGCTCCAAAAACATCAAAGGAGAAGGCGTGCTTATTTCCAAAATGAGCATTTTTATTGCTGACGGCACCAAAATGCCTGATTTTTGCGTTATTATCAGCGACGGGCAGATTGAAATAGGTAAAAATGCCGTGCTCGGCAAAGCGCTGCTGCTTTCAAAATACGATATTACCGTTAAAAGAGGCGCTTCCGTAAACGGCATTGCTCTTTGCGACGGCAGGCTGATTGTTGAAGACGGAGTAACGTTTGCGCGTGATGAAAGCGTTTTGCAGCCTTTTGTAACTGCGTACCGCTTAAAACAGCAATAAAAAATACGCACCCGGATGAGTGCGGAATAAGGTTGTAAATAAAATTTTATGGCGCAATGGCGGCTCTTACGGCAGCACAAGCTGCGGTATAAAGTTCTGCGTATCGCAGCTTACAAGCTTATAAGTTACGCCGCGGGTTTCGCCTTCAAAAATATTGCCGGCGTCCTGCCCGTGGATATGCCCGAAAACGCAGTGCGCAACGCCGTATTTGGCAAAAAGTTCCGTAAATATGGTTTCTTCGTCTGCTTTATACAGCGGCGGGTAATGCAGGGCGGCAACGAATTTGTTAAAGCCTGCGTTTTTGGCGGCGGCAAGCGAATTTTCCAGCCTTATGCCTTCGCGCAGGTAAATATGCCTGTCGTCATCCGTAAACGCTTCCGACGACGGCAGAATCCAGCCGCGCGAACCGCAGACGGCAACATCGCCGCAGGCAAAAAAGTTGTTCTGTAAAAACATAAATTTGCCTTCCGTGGCCTGCTGCATTTTTTTCAGCGAAGTCCACCAGTAATCGTGGTTGCCGCGCAGAATTATTTTTTGCCCCGGCAGGGCGGCAATGCGGTTTAAATCCTGCATGGCAGCCTCCAGCGACATGGCCCACGAGGTGTCGCCGCAGATAATTACGGTATCTGTTTCTGTAATTTTAGTCAGCCAGTTACGGCGTATTTTTTCAAAATGGTTTTCCCAGTTCGGGCTGAAAACTTCCATTGGTTTGGCAGGCGGTTCGCCCGATAAATGAAAGTCACCGATAGCAAAAAGGCTCATGCTGTCTCCTTCTTATGTAAAATCTTCTTTGATTGTATCATATTTTTTACACTTTGGCGATATTAATGCAGGTGCAGGGCATTTATAATTGACTTTAAATCCTGTAAGCTATATAATTTTAAGGGTATTATTTATAAATAGCTTTATTTGCGAGGTTGAAAAATATGATTCAGGAAAAGTATAATCCCCATGAGATTGAAGCCAAATGGCAAGCTTATTGGGAAGAACACAAAACTTTTAAAACAGAGATGGACAGCAGCCGTCCGAAATCTTATGTGCTGGAAATGTTCCCGTATCCTTCCGGCAATCTGCACATGGGCCATGTCCGCAACTATTCCATCGGCGACGTTGTAGCCCGTTTCCGTACCATGAACGGTTTTAACGTGCTGCACCCAATGGGTTGGGATTCCTTTGGCATGCCGGCAGAAAACGCCGCTATTAAACACGGTATTCCTCCGAAAAAATGGACGATGGAAAACATTGCCAACATGACGCGCCAGCAGAAACGCCTCGGCCTTTCTTACGACTGGGACCGCGAAGTAACTACCTGCAAACCCGATTATTATAAATGGACTCAGTGGTTCTTTGAGCTGTTTTACAAACGCGGCCTGGCTGTTAAAAAGAAATCGGCCGTTAACTGGTGCAACACCTGCAACACCGTACTTGCCAACGAACAGGTTATTGACGGCAAATGCTGGCGCTGTGACCACGAAGTAGTAAAAAAAGACCTGGAACAGTGGTTCTTTAAAATTACCGATTACGCAGACGAACTTTTGAAAGACCTTGACCTTCTTGAAGGCTGGCCGGAACGCGTTAAAACCATGCAGCGCAACTGGATTGGCCGCAGCGAAGGCTTGGAATTCAGCTTCGATTTTCCGGAAATCGGCGAACGCATTCCTGTTTACACCACCCGCCCGGATACGATTTACGGCGTTACCTATGTTGTACTCGCCGCTGAGCATCCGCTGGTTGAAAAACTGTGCGTAAACAACCCGAAAGCCGAAGAAATTAAAGCTTTCTGCGACCGTGTAAGAAACCAGTCCGATATTGAACGTACTTCCAGCGAATCTGAAAAAGAGGGCCTGTTTACCGGCTGCTACTGCATCCACCCGCTTACCGGCAAAAAAGTGCAGGTTTGGATTACCAACTATGTACTTTACGATTACGGTACCGGCGCGGTTATGGGCGTACCTACCCATGATGCCCGCGACTGGATGTTTGCGGATAAATACGGCCTTGAGAAAATTGTTGTAATTAACCCCAAGGATAAAGAGCTTAAATTAGAAGATATGACCGACGCCTATGAAGAAAAGGAAGGCGTGCTTGTTAATTCCGGCGAGTTCAGCGGTATGGAGCTGCATGCCGGTATGGAAGCAATTAAAGACAAGATTGAAGCAATGGGCATCGGCAAACGCCGTGTAAATTACCGCCTGCGCGACTGGTTAATCAGCCGCCAGCGTTACTGGGGCGCACCGATTCCGGTTATTTACTGCCCGGACTGCGGCGAAGTGCTCGTTCCGGAAGACCAGCTGCCGGTTATGCTGCCGGAAGATGTTAAATTTGACGCCGGTGCAGTATCCCCGCTGGCAACTTCCGAAAGCTTCGTAAACTGCACATGCCCGAAATGCGGCAAGCCTGCAAGACGCGAAACCGATACCATGGACACATTCCTGTGCTCCTCCTGGTATTACCTGCGCTATACCGACCCGAAAAACGACAAGGCACCGTTTGCGAAAGACAAAGTAAATTACTGGTCCCCTGTTGACCAGTATATCGGCGGTATCGAGCATGCAATTCTGCATCTCTTGTATTCCCGCTTCTTTATGAAAGTTCTGCACGACGCAGGCCTTGTAGATTACAAAGAGCCGTTTACCAACCTTCTGACTCAGGGCATGGTTATTAAAGACGGCGCCAAAATGAGTAAATCTCTCGGCAACGTTGTTTCGCCGGAAGAAATTATCGGCAAATACGGCGCAGATACGGCAAGGCTGTTTATTATGTTTGCCGCACCGCCCGAAAGAGAACTTGAGTGGAGCGACCAGGGCGTTGAAGGCTCCTTCCGCTTCCTGGGCAGGGTATGGCGTATAGTTTACCATTACCAGGATGTGCTGGCAGAAAAAGTTACGCAGTATAACCCGGCAGAGCTGAGCGAAGCAGGCAAAGAGCTGCGCCGCGTACTGCATACCAGCATTAAAAAGGTAACGGATGACATTGAGCAGCGCTTTAACTTTAACACTGCCATCAGTGCCATGATGGAACTGGTTAATGCCTTGTATGCTTATAAAGAAGCAGAAAAAACTCCGCATGCCGGCCTTATTTACGAAGTTGTTTCCAACCTGCTGAAATTGCTCTCTCCGTTCGTTCCGCATATTACGGAAGAACTGTGGCACGGCGTAATTTCCGAAGAAGGCAGCATCCATGAAGAAAAATGGCCGAAATATGATGAAGCAGCCATGAAAGTGGATAATATTGAAATTGCTTTGCAGGTTAACGGCAAGCTTAAAGGACGCCTCGTTGTTCCTGCCGCTGCTTCCAAAGACGAGCTGGAAAAACTTGCCCTTGCCGAACCGCATATTGCAGAAACTGTTGACACTTCCAAAATTGTTAAAGTTGTCTGCGTACCGGGCCGTCTGGTTAATATCGTTGTAAAACCGTAACAGGTTAAATTTATAAAAACTCCTTGGATTTATTCCGGGGAGTTTTTTATTTTGTCAGGAGTTGAACAGATGGCACAACTGAATAAAAAAATAATGGCCGTTGCCATAGCTGTTGTTTTTTGTTTGCTGGCGGTTTTTTGGCCGCATGAGCGTGAAACTGATACTTTAAAAATTGAGCAGCAGGCCGTAAATACGGCAAGCGAAAAAGAAGAAGCTAAAATAACTGTTTATGTAAGCGGTGCAGTGGCAAACCCCGGCCTGCACGAAATTGCGCCCGGAAGTAGAGCCGTGGAAGCTATTGCCGCCGCAGGCGGAATGACGGAAGAAGCCAATAAGGACAAAGTAAACCTTGCAAAAATCTGTAAGGATGGCATGCAGGTTAATGTTCCGCGCCTGAGCGCAAAAGAACGGCGCAGGCTTGCCGCTGCAAATACCCCTGCAAGCAGTGTGGAAGCGGCAGAGCAGAACAGCGCTTCTTACAATGCTGCACAGGAAAGCGAAACAGCTTTAACGGGCAAGGTACATTTAAACACTGCCACGGCGGAAGAACTGGAAACACTGCCGGGCGTTGGCGCGGTAACGGCGCAGCGCATTGTGGAATACCGCTCTGCCCACGGCTTTGCCAGAATTGAGGACCTTATGAACGTAAAGGGCATAGGGCAGGCAAAGTTTAAGAAAATGCAGCCCTGGCTTGATTTATGAAAACATGGTTTGCGGCGGCAGCCGCGCTTTTTGCAGCCGGTGATTACGCCGGTATTTTAATGCCGCAGTATTTTAGCGTTTATGCCGCGCTGGCAGTGGTTTTCGCCGTTCTTATGGCAGCGGCGGCAAAATTTAAGCCGCAAACTTACGGCGCGGCCATATTAGCCCTTATATTTTTTACCTTGTGCGGCATGGCGGCAGGCAGTAAGGCTATGCAGCCGCACACTGCGGATATAAAAAATTATATCGGGCAAAAGGTAACGGTGTACGGCAATGTTGATTTTCTGACGCTGAAAAAACAGGAAAAAGGCACCGGGTTTATACTTGAGTGTACTGCGCTGCAAAAAGAACACGGAAAATTGCAGAAAGCTCGCGGCAATATACGCGTGTTTGTGCAGAAGGCCAAAGTTAAAGATTTTACGGCCGGCAGTGCTGCCGTTACCGGCACATTAAAAAGCCTCAACAGTTTTGCCAATCCCGGCAGCTTTAACAGCGAAAACTGGAATTTACAGCAGGGCCTTCAGGGCAGAATGTCTGTAAAACAGGCGGCTTTGCAGGTTATGGGTGAAGCTGATATCAGCGATAAATTCTTTTTATTTGCACTGGGGCTGCGGCAGAAAATAACAGATACGGTTGGCGGCGAAGCAGGGGCAGTGCTGTGCGGCATGGCGCTCGGCGGTTATGACGGCTTAAGCGAAGCAACGCGCGAAGCATTTTCCGTAACCGGCCTTGCACATATATTGTCGGTATCGGGCACGCACATGGCGCTGGTGGCAGGCTTTTTAATTTTAATTATCGGCAGGCGCGGCAAAGCGCAGATAATAACGGTGCTGCTTTTGTTATTTTTGTATGCGCTGTTATGCGGCGGCAGCGCACCGGTATGGCGGTCATTCATTATGAGTGCGATTGCACTTGCCGGTGCCGGTACTTACAAAAAAGCGCAAAGCGGCAATATTTTTTGCGCGGCGGCAGTGCTGCTTTTAATATATAACCCCTTGTGGCTGCTGGACGTTGGCTTTCAGCTTTCGTTTGCGGCAACCGGCGGGCTGATATTTATTTACCCGCAGCTTAAAGAGCGGCTGCAATTTTTAAAACCCGTAATTGTACGCGAAGGTTTTGCCATTACGCTTGCGGCGCAGCTTGCCTCCCTGCCGCTTTTATTATGGCATTTTAACCAGCTTTCGCTTGTAACCTTTGCCGCTAATATTCTGCTTGTGCCTGCAATGGAACTTTTAGTTATCGCCGTGTTGGGCGGCTTGTGCCTGCCTTTTGCCGGTACGTATTTAATTTATGCCGCCGGAAGTTTTATGCAGCCTCTGCTTAACGCCGTCAGTTTCCTTGCGGCGCTGCCTGCGGCGGCAGTTAACGTTCCGCACCTGCCTGCGGCGTGCTTTGTGCTATATTACATAATGCTTGCCGCACTGTTTAATGACAACTGGTTCAGCAAAACGGAGCGCAGGTATACAGCCGCAATTTGCTTGGCCGGCATAATTGTTTTGGCGGCATACAAAATTTTTACGCCGCAGCCTTTTACCGTGCATTTTATGGATGTGGGGCAGGGGGACGCCGCTTTGGTGCAGACAACGGACGGGCATAATATTATTGTGGACTGCGGCGGTTTGCAGGGAAACTTTGATACCGGCAGCCGCATTATTGTGCCGTATCTGCGTTATCTCGGCGTGGAGGAGATTGACCTTTTGGCACTCAGCCACGGGCACCACGACCACGCCGGGGGAGCGGCAGGGCTTGCACGCCTTGTAAAAGTTGACAAGCTGCTGCTGCCGCAGGAAAAACCTTCGGAAGATGTACAAAAACTGCTGCACTATATTAAGCCGCAAGATATTTTAGAAGCGGCGGAGGGCAGTGTATATACGCTTGGCAAGTGCCGCATTGAAATTCTGGCGTCAGGAAAATCTGAAGGCGGAGGCAACGAAAGCAGCGTAATTATGCGCATAGCCGAACCCGCAGGCAGCATTTTGTTTACCGGCGACGCCGATGAAAACATAGAATTTGCGGCAGCTGGCAAAATAAAACCGGCCGATGTTTTAAAAGTTGCCCATCACGGCAGCAGTTATTCTTCGTCGCCGTTGTTTTTAAAACAGGCTAAGCCGCGGCTTGCGGTAATTTCCGTTGGTGCGGATAACCGTTACGGACACCCGGGGCGTGATGCCGTGCAGCGTTTGCAGGCCGCCGGGGCCAAAGTGCTGCGCACAGATAAACTGGGCGCGGTAAAAGTATGCTTTGACGAAGGCCGCCTGCAATGGTATAGTTATAGGTACGACAAAGAATTTTTTTAAGGTGATTTTATGGAACTGGCACCGGAAAAACTGATAGAAATGCTGGAAAAAGGCGAAAGCCTGCCCAACGTTATTTTAATGTACGGCGAAGAAAACTATTACCGCAGCAAAGCCGCAGCCTGCATAAAAAAATATGTTTTTGGCAGCGCGGCGGATGAAGATATGGAAATAAGCGTTTTCGACCGCGATACGGATTTAAAAAGGCTTAATGCCGCCGTTAACACTTATCCGTTCTTTGGCGGCAGCAGCCTTGTCATCATCAGCGACGATAAAATTTTTGCCGCCGAAAAAAAACAGAAAGAAAATCTGGAAGCAATTTTAGCAAACATACCGGAGTTCTGCCATGTGTTTATCAGCGTAAGCAAAATAGACAAGCGCGGCCGCCTTTATAAAATGCTGGCGGCAGAAGGCGCTGCCTGCGAATGTAAACCGCTGAAGCCGTACCAGCTTAAGCCGTGGCTTGACGCCGAAGCCAAAAAACGCGGCTGCCGTTTTGAATATGATGCGGAACAGACGGTAATGGAATATCTTTCCGCAGCCGATACCGCACCGCTGCTTTTGCTTGAGCAGGAAATAGAAAAGCTGTACGTTTACGGCGGCAAACGGCGCATCTGGACAAAAGCCGATGTTGAAGCGGTATTTTCTTCGTTGCCGGAAGTTTCGCGCTTTGCACTTTTAAACGCCATTGCCCAAAAGAACCTGCCCGAAGCGCTGGAGCTTTTGCAGAACGAAAAGAAACACGGCGGCAGCGCGATAGCCGTCAGCGGCTTGATTGCCTTTCAGGTTCGCCGTCTGGCACAGGTTAAAGAACTGGCGGCGCAGGGAATGAATCAGCAAATGGCGGCTTCCGCTTTAAAAATGTCGCCCTATGCCGTAAAAAAATTAATGGAGCAGTGCCGCAATTTTACTGCACACGGCTTATCGGAATTTATGCTGGCGCTGGCAGATTTTAACGCCAATATCCGTTACGGCGGCAGGCAGTTTGAAATGCTGGAGGAAATACTCATCCGTTTTTTGGGCAAGCGTTAAAATTTTTACAAAACAGGAAAGATTTTACTGGACGCGGAGAAGATTATTTGTTATAATACAAACGTGGTCAATGGAGACCCTGCTATTTGTATGCCCAAGTAGCAGGGTCTTTTGTATTTTATTTTTGTTTTAATTATTTTAATTAAATGAAAGGAGCGCGGCGCAAAGCCGCAGGTGACCGACATGATGAACCCCGATATGCTTTATGTTATCAGCCCCGAAGAACAGAACAGAGAAACACTGACCGAGATTTTAACAGCGCACCCGGAAATTAAATTCGTTTCCTTTATGGGTGTGGATTTTGCAGGCAACGATACCGACGAAAAAGTGCCTATCAGCCTGTTTTTGAAAGATATTGACGGCTTTCTGGAAGGCATGGCTGCCCAGACCGACGGCAGCTCCGTTGTGCTTACCGGCATTGCTACTTTAAATAACGCCCGCGTTGATATGAAAATCGACAGCAGCGTAAACTGGTATATTGATTATAACTACGAACATTTCGATTCCGCAACCGGCAGAATGGTTGGCACGCTGCGTATTCCGTGCTTCCTTGTACACAACAACGTACGCGTTGACTCCCGCTCTATTCTGCACGATACGCTGGATTATGTTGAAAAAGAACTGCTGGAGCTCTTTAAAAAGCATCCTCAGGTTGCAGGTTTGGAACATATCAGCGGTGAAGACATTGAAAAAATTATTTTCACCTGCGCAACCGAACTTGAATTCTGGGTAAAATCCCCGCGTGAAGACGCTCCGATTGAAGCATTAAGCTCCTCGCAGATGATGCAGGAACAATACTGGCAGCGCTGCCGCGGCAACGTGCGCACCGCGCTGGAACAAACCGTGGAAATGCTGGAAGCCTACGGCCTTGGGCCTGAAATGGGACATAAGGAATGCGGCGGCGTACGCGGACAGATTGATGACAACGGCCATATGACCCACGTTATGGAACAGCTGGAAGTAGACTGGAAATACAGCTACGGCGTACAAACTGCCGATAACGAACTTCTGGCGCGCATTATCGTTAAAGAAATTTTCCGCCTGAACGGCCTTGAAGTTTCCTTCCAGGCAAAACCTGTTCCGGGCGTTGCCGGCAGCGGCGAACATACCCACGTTGGCATTGCCGCCAAAATGAAAAACGGCAAAGTTGTTAACCTGTTTGCACCGAAAGATATGCACACCGAATTCCTCTCTGCCGTTGGTTACGGTTCCATGATGGGGCTTTTGAAAAACTACGAAGTAATCAACCCCTTCATTTCTTCCACCATCGACTCTCTGAACCGTTTGAAACCCGGCTTTGAAGCGCCTGTCTGCATCGTAACTTCGCTCGGCCTCAGCCCGGAAGTTCCTTCCCGTAACCGTACCATTCTGGCAGGCTTAATCCGCGACATCGACAGCCCGATGGCAACCCGTATTGAAATGCGTTCCCCGAACCCGTATACCAATACCTACCTTGCCATTGCAGCTTTTTACATCTCCATGCTGGACGGCATTAAAGCCTGCGTGGAATCCGGCAAAACGCTTAAGGAAATGGAAAACGAGCTGTCCAAAAAAGCGGGCGACGAAGGCTTCTACCTTGAAAAAGACAGAGAATACCGCAGCGAGCATGACGTATTTGAAGACTACAACGAAGAAGAACGCGCCCACCTGTTTGGCAAACCGCCCGCAACCGTTTGGGAAAACATGTGCGCCATTAAAAACTATCCGGAAAAAATTGCCGTGCTTACCACCGGCAATATTATTAAAAAAGAATTTATCGAATCCTTTGCCAAAGGCGCTTTAATCCGTTGGCAGACGGAACTTCTGAACAGAATTATTCCTGAATATTATAAGGAAATCTGCCTGATGAAAAAACTGCATGACGACGATAACCATACCACGCATGATGCGGCAATGTGGGAAAAAATCGCCGCAATGCGCAACACCATGGCTAAAGACGTTACCGAGCAGCCGAGCCTGTTTACCATGACCCGCGAAGCATTTGCAAGAGGCGACTTTGACGCGGCTTCCAATTTGCAGCTGGAAATGGCAGAAATTATGCAGAAACTGAAAGCTCAGTATAACGAATATCAGCACAACATTATCGACTAATGGCCAAATGAGGGAAGGCTGTTTAAACCCCCGGTACACTGCGTGCCGGGGGTTTGGTTTATGTATGCCGCAAACATATTACGTTTATATTGTATGTTTAACATGATACAATATATTACAAGAGGTGATGGTTATGAATAAAACAACTGCTATTATTAATACAAGAGTTAAACCGGAATTAAAAGAACAATTTGAATATATTGTTTCTAAATTAGGGCTGACACATTCTGCCGCTATTAACCTTTATATATGCAGTGTTGTTAGAAATAAAGGCATAGCACTGGATTTGTTTCTTGAAAACGAACCTAACGAAGAAACTCTTAAAGCTATGGATGACGCCGTAAGCTGTAAAAATTTAATTGGACCGTTTAAATCTGTTGAAGAAGAGAGAGCTGCGTTGAATGCTTAACCTTGAATTTACAACTAAATTTGCCAAAGATTTAAAGTTGATGAAGGCACGGGGCTATGATAAAGAACCTTTATGGTCTGTTGTTGATAAACTTTTAAAAGAAGAAAAATTAGAACAGAAATATAAAGACTATCAGCTTGTAAACTCCAGAAATTATAAAAATATGCGCGAGTGCCATATTGAACCTGATTGGCTGTTTGTATATTACAAAACCAATGACAGAATAACTTTAGTTTTATCAAGAACAGGCACGCATAGTGATTTGTTTTAATTAAATATTCTAAAGATGTAATTAGTAAATAATAACAGTAGCTTTTTATATTAATAAAGTGATTTTTAATTTATTGAATAGTTTACCAATAATTTATTTTACTTTTTGTGCATTAAGTCATTACTGAGAGATATTTTTATAGTCATAATTTATGTTGAGTAATTTGTTTTTTTGCTAATAATGGCATATTATTAATAATAAAACAATACTTTTTTACCAGATGCTATAATTATGTATGCTTGATATATTCTATAAACAATTATTGAAGAACCAACAGATAAAATGAACATATTTATCTTATTATATTCTATTTTTTTGATTTCGTAATTGCATTTATAACATGGAGATTTGGTTATATCGTAACCGTTTAATTGTATTAACACTTCATAAATAGCCCAGATAATTACTGAATAAATAAAGAATAAAAGCAAAAATATTAAATAAATAATAAAGGCATCGTAATGATAGATGTTTGCAATTTTCTCTGGCAAAAAATTAGATAAAATAAGAAAAATGATTATGACAAATATTGATAAAAGACTTCCAACAATTATTCTAATATCTGATGTAACAGGAAACATATTGTTAGTAAGGTCTTTAATTGATTCGTATTTTATGTATAGTTTAATGTCTTTTTCTTTTAGATTTTTTGAAAATATTAATAAAAATATAGATGTTATTAAGGATGTTGCCATTAGACCAGGTATAAATCTTATATCCATTACAATTAAGGCAATAGCTGTAAAAAATATAAGAGATGTATAAATCCATCTCTTGCTTATAATATACAAATATTGAGTATTGTTCATTGTAATCATCCAATCGTATATATTTTATATATGATATATCGTAAAATTTATTTTATGATATAGTTTATCCTATATACTAAAGCATTCTGATGAAAATAAATGTTCTATTTGTAGTGTAATGTAATAGTGAAATAATGAAAAATAGTATGAATATAGTTGTTTTATCTGTATATTACTATATATTTAATAAATTTTTAGAGGTATGTTATGTATGAAGTATCAGACTAAAAAACCCGAGAAAAATTATTTTAGAAACTACCTTTTGGAATTATGTGAAAAAACTAATGGAGCTCCTGTGCTTCTTAGAGTAAAATATAAATATAAATCAGACTGTAATAATAATTCTAATTGGGAATATTTTACGACAGTTCGGCCATATATACCACATTACAAAACAAAAACAATTTGCCATCATATTAATGTATGGCATAACACCGTTCTAAAATATTTTAAAATTAATAGAACGTATCATAATAGAACATTTTATCTTTTAGGTTATCCTGATTACTATATAAAGGATGGAGTGAAACGTGGATGTATTCGGTTAGCAGAAGATTTAAAAATAAGGCCAGTAATATTTAATAATGAAAAGTACTTAATTGATAGAGCTTATCTATTGTCCTATAAATTTTCTTTAATTTGGATACGTGATTGTGAAAATGATAAGTTGTATGGAATAAAATGATTTGATATTACAGCAGAGAAATTAAGTGATATTTAGGTCAGAGTAGTTGTATTATAAAAAGATTCTTAGATATTGTAAATGGGAAAAGATTAAATTGTCTATATTAAAAAAGTAAATATAAAATAAAAACATTATTATAAGCGAAATCGTTATTTTTATCTAAAGAATTATTATAGATAAAATAGAAAAGTAGTAATAGACTGCTGATATGCACCCAAAAAGTTGGACAAAATAATTAAGCTGTTCTTAAGGACTTGGT
>ENA-OPAL01001014-OPAL01001014.1-human-gut-metagenome-genome-assembly--contig:-NODE-1014-length-18472-cov-5.692241_pt1 | contig 18472 bp, 19 predicted proteins | sample MGYA00241057_ERZ501430 | MGnify/ENA primary metagenome ERZ501430 (study PRJEB25962, sample SAMEA2042506) | human gut metagenome | biome: human gut; feature: human-associated habitat; material: faeces...
CCATTTTTCGGAACACGAAAAACTCCATCCTGGAAACAGGGCCTTGCCCTAACAAGCAAAGCGTGAGCAATTCTAACCTACCCCTATCGTCGGTCAAACATTGCCACGCCCTGTTTTCAACTAACCATTATATTTTGAATCAAATGTCAAACTGCTGAAATCTATTTCATTTTCCAAAATTTCAGCCATTTTATCGTATCCAAACACATTTGGATGTAACCCTTCCAAGCTCAATTCCAACTGCAATGACTCTCCATCCCTGTCTACAAAATAAGGATAATAATCTATGAATTTCAGGCCATATCTGCATGTCAGTTCTTTCATACCTTCATTATAAGACCTCACATACTTTTTTCGTTCTGCCTCATGATTCGTCCAAGCCATATTTGTCGGCAATATAGAGCATACAACCGTCTGGAATTCTTCCATGGATGCTTTTTTAAGAACCTGTTCCATATTGAAAAGTGCTTCCTGCAAGACATCTTCTGTCTCTCTGACAGGTTCCCGCTTCCACGGATCAAATTCTAAATCCCACGCATCATTAATACCAACCATTATCATGACCATTTTCGGTTTTAATTGAATTGCATCCGCATAAAAGCGGTGAAGAAACGATTTGGTGCGATCTCCACCAATTCCCCTGTTTAGAATCATTAAATGATATTGATGGAAGTACGCTTCCAATTCCCACATCTGTGTTATAGAGTCACCGATAAATACTATATCCACCGGACATTCTTTTTGTATGATAGTTTGATTTTTGCAATCAAACTCCATTCTTCTCTCGTCTGCTCTGAAAACCTGCGACAGATACCCCGGTTTTATCCATGCCTTTTCCTGCCTACTCATTCTGTTATTTCCAACCTTCTGTTCTACGAAATCTCCCACAGGAAACGACTTCTGCACAGACCGAGCACAGGCATTCCGTGATTTTTCACACAAACTTTACTCATTCCGCCAATTGTAAAATGTGATTCCTGCGGTAACTCGTCTGCCTGCAGTTTTATCAACACCTGATTCCAGCCCTTAGCTATAGTCGTCACCTTATAGTTAGATAAATCACCCAGTGCACCACCATTGCCCAGATTTGCCCTCAATGAGGTTTTCTCTTTTGTCGTATGAATTAGTTTTGTATTCAAATACAATTTCATATATCCGTTGTTCGGAACACCCAAAACAACTTCCCTGTCTTCATCTGAATAAAACTGGTGCAATGCAAATATAACTCCTTTTTCAGAGAAACGTGTTCCCAGACACAGATCATTTCCTACATTCCATTGCTCTTCAAATTGCTCCGGTGGTCTCACAAACCAGCTCTGTTCATCCACGCAGCAATCGTCTTCAATAGTCTTATCAGGATAAAGTCTGGATATCATCCACCGGTTTCCTCCAAGCAACACTACCGGTATTGCCGGTAGTGCCGGTTCACCACAGACTTTCATTTTCAACCAGCATTGATTCGTATCCCTGATCTGTGCAGCATCGGCACATATTTCATAAACTATCTGTGTGTCCCCTTCGGGTTTCAATATGAGCTGCTTTGTACCTTCACCTTTCAGGTAAAATCCCTCTGGCAGTTCCAACTGGATATCCATCCGCTTCTCAACCGGATGCAAATTTTTCAATTTTACCGTTATTTTAGAAGCACGACCTCCTATGATTGCTGCATCCTTATCATACTGTAGTGTTTCCCTGATTCCGCCATAAACGTATACCAGACTATCCGGTGCATAGTCCTTTAAGAAATTTAATTCCGGTATTTTTATCTGTCCTTTTCCGCTATATGACATATCTTCATCGCAGAATTCAATATCTTTTCCCCAGTAGTTCAAAACTCGCTCTGCTTCTTGGCAAACTACTTCTGTCAACTCCCGGATATCCGTAGGTGCTGTCAGATTACGAATACCACCAGTTGTCATATTGGTTGCTATTTCGTATCCCAATGGCTCGATCCATTTTTCCGGTAATGCAGACGCACCACCGATAATTCCTAAAATAGCCCCCAGTGTTGCCGCAGTACAATCCGTATCCCATCCGCAATTTACTGCTTTACAGATAGCATCACCAAAATCTTCTCCGTACAGCCATCCGATCGTCTGAAATCCAAGATTCAATGGCGAATATTGTGCCACCGGATTATAAAACGCTTCCACCAGATCATTACGATTTTCCTCATATTTCATACCTAAATGAAAATTATCAATTGTACGCTTAGCACACTGATAGGTAAGACTTGACTTCGGTATGGATGCCAGTGCTGCATCCAAAAGTATAAATTTATCATTATTTACAAATGCACATGACTCCAGAACCGCATTAAATATTTCACCATAAACCGATTCTCCACCACCATGGTCTACAATTGCATCCTGATATGCATACCACGCTGCCAGCTCAGGGCAACCAGGTGCTACACATGCCCATAATTCAGAACGGATCGGACTTCCCATGCAGTCTTTAAATGCATTGTTGTGCCATCCACACACAGGCGGCAGCAATCCTTTTTGCATATTTTCCTTGCACAAGCCATACTCATCAAAATTATAAGCAACACAGTCCGTCCATGCTTCTACCAAATCCGCGGCAGTCAGACCTGGTCCTTTTTTCCTGAGCTGTTGCAGCCAGATCAGCTGAAGTTCCAGGTCATCATTTGGAATTCCTCCTTCTGGAAGAAATGGATACCAGTCTACATGAAACATCTCTTTCTTGCCAAATTTTTCTTCCAATGGTTCGCCTAATGTTCCACCTGCATTTTTCCCAAGCCAGCATCCCATCACTTTATCACGAAAACTCTTCCTATTAATCTTCAACTATCTCAACCTTCTTTCCCTGTGCAAGCATACGCTTTAATGAATTTGTGTAAAACGCAACTCGTTCCGGATTTAACTGTGCATCAAATGGATACTTTTTAATAAATGTTGTTTGGAGCAGGCCTTCCCTGTACTTTTCCATCTCATGGATTGTCTCTTCCAATAGTACATTCGCTGTTTTTCCTTCCACCAGCATATCTGCAGCATTCTTTTCCGTTACATATCTTCCAAAACAATAACCTCGTGCTGTCAGCCGGAAGCCTCGTACATACCAGCGCATAAATTCAAAATGCTCTTTCATTTTTTCGTATGCATCTTCTGTCAATCCCATATTTCCAGCCACCACACGATCCACTAATTTTTCACATTTTACATGGGCTTCTTCTTTATCTTCAATAATTCTAGCTATATTCTCAACTGACATTTCCAGTGCATCCTTTTTCTCTGGATCCCACTCACTCAGACTATGGTGTGTTCCTCCAATGAAAGTAAACTGCTCAGGTGTGAGATGCATACAACTATCGTTTGAGAACAGGCATCCATTCACAAAATTTGTTTTCTCGACAATCGGCCACGTTTCATCCATGATCTCCTTAACAGTCTGAACACAAGTTTTTAACTGTCCTGGGCTTAAACGCTCATCAAGCATATGCTCACCCTGCAGCCACCGTAAGTAGATTTCCTCCTCACTTGTATTCTCATTTTCTGCATAAGCTGCAATCGCATAAAGGTTTACCATATTCAAGTTATCAAAACATGTCCAGTCTTGCACACCTTCCCAATCGGTTCTTGCAAGAAATCCCGTCACTTGATGTTCTTTTCCGTACCGCAGTCTGCGTTTTATATCTGAGAGCATTGCAGATGGTTGAACACCCCATCCGAAAAACTGACCATTTACGTCGTATTCCGTAATCTGCGGATGACTACCGACATGCCCCATCAGTGGATTGTCCGGAAATGTCGGATAAAAATCATGAGGTGTATTTTTTAAAGACAATATTATTTCCTCCGGCATATCAATAAATGCCTTTTGAAATCTCTCCTGCTCTGCTTTTGTATAGATGAAATCCCTGATAATCAGTTTCTTTCCTGCATCTTTAAAAGGCTTATACATTGCCATAATCATATTTTTATACCATTCTACCGGATCTAAGTTCTTACAGCGCTCACACCCACACGCAAATGTATTGCTGATTGCAAGTCGTGCCTCTCCCGTTCCTATGGAGCAGATAATTCCTGCCAGATCTGGCAATGCCAGAAATAATTCCTTATATTTATAAGGTAGGAATTCTTCATACCAGAATGGATTACTCGGACAAATTGTTCCGTCTGCCTGCATGAGTTCTTTTTTATATTTCAATACAAAATCCGAAAACCACAATTCCTTGTTTTCAAAATAAATGTCCACGCCCGCTTCCTTTGCTTCACGGATCACATGATTAATATAATCTCTACGATTGAGATTCAGATTTTCTCTCAATGCATGATTTAAGATCTGATGATCGACCTCTAAAAATGCATCATAATAACTTTCGGGATTTCCAGATCCTCCCAGGAATTTTGCTGGAAACACGATTTTGTCTTCAATTCCCGGTTCATGAAATACCATTGCATTCATGTTATTCTTTACCATAAAGTCCAACCGACGTCTAATCTCATCCAGATTCCAGATTTGTGTAAAATCATGTATTTCCATTGCACGAAATGTATAGTCTTTCATTATATTATTACTCCTTTTCTCTCTCATATTTTAACTGTCATTCTAAATTGTTTTCATGTGCTTATCCCTTTAATCCCGAAGATGCAATTCCTTCCACAAAATATTTCTGGAAACAGAAAAACATAATCACCAAAGGAAGAATTGATACACATGCCATCGCCATTATCTCATTCCAGTTTGTGGACGCAGCTACATCCAGACCCATTCTAAGTGCAAGTGACAATGGATATTTAGATACACTGTTTATGTAAATCAATGGATTCATGAAATCATTCCATGTCCAAATCGTCTGAAAAATACAAACAGATATCATGGATGGTTTCAACACTGGCAATAAAATCTGCACCAGGATTTGAAATGAGTTGCATCCATCTATTTTAGCTGCTTCATCGAGTTCTGTAGGAATTCCCCTCAAAAACTGAACCTCCTGATAAATAAAAAATGGATAACAGGCGAACAAGGCAGGCATCCAAAATGGTAAATACCCATTCAGCCATCCAAGATCACGAAATAGCAGATATCTCGGTATAATGAGTACCGCATTTGGCACCATCATCGTCGAAAGCATCAGTGCAAATAGTATTTTGTGTCCTTTAAAAGAGAACCTTGCAAATCCATAAGCAACAATTGTACAGGACACTACTGTAAACAGTACAGTTGGTACCACAAGTAAAAAAGTATTCTTAAAGAAATCAGTAAATGTATACTGCCCTGAAGCATGCCAGCCCCTGACAAATCCAGACCAGTCAAATTGTGCCGGAAGCAGGCTTGTGGCCAGATTGATTTCATTGTTAGTCTTGAATGCTGCAAAAAACATCCAGATCAACGGATAAATCATTATGATTCCGATTGCTGTTATCATAAGATAGGACAACCCACGCAAAAATCGTTTTTTTATCACTTTATCGTCCTCCTTCATCTCCATAAAATACCCAATATTTTGAACCCCAGAAAATCAGACCACTCAGACATAACAGGAACACAAATAGCAGCCATGATTCTGCACTGGCATATCCCAAATCAGATTTCACAAATGCATCCTGATAGATTTTCAATGCCATAATATTAGTTGATTTTAATGGTCCACCGCCAGTTACCACATATGCTGATGTATAATTCTGTAAAGCATTGATTATCTGCATAATTGTATTGAATAATATAACCGGACTGATCATTGGAAGTGTGATTTTAAAAAACGACCGGATTCTTCCTGCCCCATCAATTTGTGCTGCTTCATATAAATCTCTTGGTACCTGCTTGAGTGCCGCGAAAAACAACACCATTGAAGATCCAAACTGCCAGACATCTATAAGTCCAATTGTAAATAACGCATACTTTGGATCACCCAGCCAGTTGATATTTGTGCCCAAAAGATTATTAACAATTCCTGTTTTCATAAACATCACTCGCCATAATGCCGAGATTGCAACGCTTCCCCCCAGAATCGACGGAAGATAGTACATTGTTCGGAATAAGCGGATACCTTTTAATTTCATACTTAATATCATTGCCACTGCCAATGCAAAAATTAGTTTTGCAGGAACTACCATTACAATATATTTGATTGTTACCCACATAGAATTAAACAAATCCACATCAGAAGTAAACATGCGGATATAATTTTGCAATCCGATAAACCTGTAATCTCCTCCTAATTTAATATTTGTCAGAGAATATCGTAAAGAATTGATTAGCGGTATCAGCTGAAACATTAGGAATCCAATAATCCATGGCAATATATATAGATAACCCTTTACTTCTTCAAAAGTTCTCCTTTTTTTCTTCATTTAACCGTCTTCCCTCTTTTCAGAAGGCTGGCTTCCCAGCCAGCCCCCTATTCTTTCTCTAATTCTGTAAACGTGATAGAGTCTCCTCCAGCAGATTCATTGTATCTGCTGTAATACTCTCTACATCTCCTTGATCATATGCGATTTTTTCAACTGCATCCTGAAGAATCTCTACCATCTCTGCAGGTGTATACAGATTCTGATGGATTGTTCCCGTTTCACTGGCTTTATTTACAGCAGACACAATCACTGGATCTGCATATCCATTTTCCTCGCAGATCTTCTGTCCCTGTGATGTAGGTGGAATAGACCTGCAGGTTTTCAATGTATTGATTGCTGTCTCGTTGTTATAGAAGTAATTCAGGAAATCTGCGGCAATCTCAGGATGCTCGCACTTTGAAGAAATAGCCAGCATCTGAGGCGGTACATACAAAATACCTGATTCTTTTGCATCTTCAAATTCTGGCATATCAAGTGCAATTGCAGTATCCTTGAAGTCATAATATCCATCAAATACATTTGATGTAGCACCATAAGCAATAGCTAACTGGTGATTGATCCACTTCGGATTTGTGCTCAATTTCAACGCATACGGTGCACTGTCCGCTGCTGGTTCCACTACGTCATTGGCATACATTTCATGAATCAGATTGAACGCTCTCTGCAGATCATCTTTTGTAAAATTCAGCTTCATTGTGTCTTTGTCAATCAGGTCATTTCCTGTAATCTGTGCCATAATGGAACCTAACAACTCTTTACCGAGTGTTTCAATATCTATATTGAATAAATAGCACTCGTCATTATACTGATGAACAGCCTTACCTGCCTCAATGAAATCATCCCATGTTTTAATGCTGTCCGCATCCACACCTGCCTCCTGCAGTAAGGCTGTATTTGTCAGCCAGATTCCGCCATTGATACCTGTCGGCAATGCAATCATTTTTCCATCATAATAAGAAAAATTCTCAATGAATCCCTGGTCAAAATCAGAAGTATCCAATACATCCTTATAATCTTCCAGATTTACAAAAACGTCTCCGATTGCCATTAGATCAGAAACCGTATTTGCATTGTACTGGATGATATCTGCTGCTGTTCCTCCTGATAGTTGAGTCGTGAGCTTTTCAAAATATCCATCATATCCGCCATACTCTGCCTCAATCGTAACATTCGGATGATCCTTCTCATATTGTTCGATCACATCCAATGTCGCCTGATGTCTGACATCATCGCCCCACCACATAAAACGAAGCGTAACAGGCTCACTGTCATCTTTACTGCCGGCGTTGTCTGCACTCTGCTCATCTGTACTGCTCTCCTGTGATGCATTCGGATCTGCCGCATCCGAGCTGTCAGCACCGCATCCAACAGTTGCTAACACTGTTGACATTGCAATAGTTGCTGTCATTAACATTGCTAAATACTTTTTTTTCATAGTTCTAATACCTCCTTTGTTTCTGTTTTCTTGATATTATTAAATTACCACAAAGACTATTTTCATCCCATACACCTTTCTTGACATTTCTTCTGACATTATGATAGAATTTTCTTCATAAGTATCACATATTCACATTTATACTCTTTTTTTGCTGTTTACAATTAGGAGGTATTCCGTTGCTTGATTTGGTTATTGTAGAAGATGAGTCTAATATTCGAGATTGTCTTACGCATCTTTTCCCATGGAATTCACTCGGTATCAATGTTGTTGCCAATTTTTCCAATGGTCAGGATGCTTTTCATTACCTTTCCCATGAGCATGCTGACATTCTTTTAACCGATATCCGTCTCCCGAATATTTCAGGTCTTGATCTGATACGCATGCTCCGTGAGAGCAAAAATCCAATTGAAGTTGTAATCCTGACCGGATATAAACATTTTGATTATGCACAACAGGCAATCCGATATCAGGTACATGATTTTCTTCTAAAGCCAATCAAATATGAAGAATTAACTGCTGCCATGTTGAAAATCAAAGATTCGCTCGAAAAAAGAACGGATTCTGTTGATTCTATAGATGAATCAGACAATACCTATCATCAGAAACTGATCTCTATCGCTAAAGAATATGTGAAAGGCCATCTTGCAGATGCTTCTCTGGAAGACACTGCCATACAGGTTCATCTAAGTCCCGGCTATTTTTCAAAGCTGTTTCATAAAATCACCCTGTCAACGTTTTCGGACTATCTGACCCAGTGCCGCATGGAGCGTGCCGGTGAATTGCTAAAGGACGTTACTTACAAGACTTATGAGATTTCACTGATGGTAGGTTATGACAATCCGAAAAACTTTTCCCGAGCATTTAAGCAATACTACAAAGTCACACCGAGAGAATACCGGAATAATGTTTCTGATATATAAGTCGCTGTTTGGAGAGTTATTACATGAAACGCAAATATTTTATACACAAATTCACACAATATTTTTTTATATTTTCACTGCCTGTATTAATCATCGGACTTCTTTTGACAGTATACTCCTATTTTCAGATCCGTGATAACTCTAATACACAGGCACAAAGTTCTTTTCAAATCAGCAGCCAGTTGATCACCGAAATTCTCACTAAAGGCGATGACGTTGCTGAAATGATGAACACAAACAGTGCTATCTCTATGTCCATGTACCGGATATTAAATCGTAATTCTATGAATTACAAAGAAAATGTCACGAAAAATATTATGTTTGATATACTGGAAAACCTGAAATCCAGCTCAACTTACATAGATTCTGTCTATGTGTATTTTCCAAACGACAACGACTGTTTCTTTCAGACAGACAAACAACTTACTTTTATTGCTGATTCTGCAGATCAGGACTGGCTTTCTGACTTCAAGACTCATACACGCGATGATGAACAATGGATTGTGCTCCGGGAATTCCAGAATTATTCCTTTGAGGAACCACATACCGCAGTTACAATTTATAGGAGAATCCGTTATTATGACGGTGTCCTGGTTGTGAATCTGAATCAGTCCGTTGTTTCCAGGCTGCTTTCTTCTCTTGAAAATTATCCAAATGAATCCATTTTTGTTACCGATTCCAGGGGCATGCTTCTTTTTTCAAATACTAATGCCTCATCCATTCCATTTAAAACGGATCAGGGAATTCACGAGCAACTATCCCTCACTCTCTCCAACGAAGGTCACTATCTTTCTTCGGTCAAATACAACCAGCATTCCTACTTGCTGACAGAATTTGTATACCCGGCATATCAGCTGCACTTTTTATCACTCGTTCCTGCCAAAGACATCTATCATCTGATGTATAACATTTTTTACTGTGTAATCATTGGTGTTCTGGTAGCTGCTGTATTATGTCTCTTGTTCAGCTTATATCTGGCAAACAAAAATTTTCACCAGATTGAATTACTATTAGATATTCTCTGGGATGCTGAAAAAGGAAATCTTCCGTTAGACACGACCGGAGAACTTATTGACACAAAAAAACTAGATGAATATAATCTGATATTAAATCGTGTAATTCTCACATTTGTCAGAAATAATACATTGACCATGCAGGTAAAAGAATGGCAATTAAAGAAAACACTCAGCGAATTGAAGGCTCTCCAACTTCAGATTAATCCTCACTTTTTCTTTAATACCTTGCAGTCTATCGATATGGAAATTATAAAAAATGAAGGTTATCAGGCACCTGCCAGCAAACTGGTACATGCACTCTCTGATATCCTAAGATATGCTTTGAATGATTCCAGAACAACCGTTTCACTAAAAAATGAAATCATGGCCTGCAAAGAATACCTGCAAATCCAGCAATTTCATCATCCTGGGCAGATCATTCTTTTGTGGGATTATGATGATGCGATTCTGGAATATCAGGTAATACGGTTATTACTACAACCATTATTAGAAAATAGCATTCAATACAGTATTCATTCTCCTACAGATTCTTTAGTTATACGAATAAAAATCATCGAGACAACAGACACTCTGAAATTCCATATACTGGATAACGGAATTGGAATAGAAAAAGAACGTTTACGTCAAATCAGGGCTTCTCTCCTGTCTCCTGAAGATCCTGAACAGCATATCGGTGTAAAAAACACGCACAAACGTCTGACACTGACTTATCCAGGAAATAAAGGGCTCAAAATTATAAGTCATGCAGGGCAGGGAACATGTATCAGCTTTGATATTCCAAAATAAGACAAAAACAAAAAAATCGCTACAGTGCCTCGTATTTTCAGGCATTGTAGCGATTTTTGAACTGTCTCTCAAAAACTAAATTATATTCTATCACACATTCAAAAGTCCTCATAGATGCTCTTACTGCAAAGTTACAAGTACATTCATAAATCATATTTGCACTATCAGCTATATCTTTTACACTAAGCTGCATCTATCTTAACCTCCTTGATTGGTTTTAAAAATGTTTCAGTAACCTGTTCATTTACATTTTCCCGGAACTCATACACTCCATTTTCTCTTGAAAAAATTAAGGCTTCACGGTCATTCGGCCAATGGTAAAGATACTCTTTGTAAATCTTCTTTGCATTAAAAAAACCCCAGAAACCGTAGTTTCTGAGGCTTGTAATCTCTTGTGATTGGAATTCTCTTGCGAGATAATTATCTCTTTGAGAACTGTGGTGCACGACGAGCTGCTTTGAGACCGTATTTCTTACGCTCTTTCATACGTGGATCACGTGTTAAGAATCCAGCTTTCTTAAGAACTGGTCTGTAATCTTCGTCTACTGTAAGTAATGCACGGGAGATACCATGTCTGATAGCTCCAGCCTGTCCTGTGTATCCGCCACCTTTAACGTTTACTAATACGTCAAATTTATCAGTTGTTTCTGTAGCAACTAATGGCTGACGAACGATAACTTTTAATGTATCTAATCCGAAATACTCATCGATATCTCTTTTGTTGATTGTGATCTTACCTGTACCTGGTACTAAGTATACTCTGGCAACAGATGATTTTCTTCTTCCTGTTCCGTAATTCTTTGTATTAGCCAATGTCCTTTACCTCCTAATTAGAATGTTAAAACTTCTGGTTTCTGAGCAGCATGTTTGTGATCAGGTCCAGCGTATACAAATAATTTTGTGTACATCTGTCTTCCTAAAGGTCCTTTTGGAAGCATTCCTTTAACTGCAAGATAGATTACGTCTTCAGGTTTTTTAGCTAATTTTTCTTTTAATGTCTGTTCTTTCATTCCACCAACATAGTCTGAATGATGATAGTAGATCTTCTGGTCTAATTTCTTACCAGTTACTTTAATCTTCTCAGCGTTGATAACGATCACGTTATCTCCTGTATCGATATGTGGTGTATAAGTTGGTTTGTTTTTACCTCTTAAGATTGTTGCGATCTCAGATGCTAAACGTCCTAATGTATGTCCTGTAGCATCAACTACATACCATTCTCTTTCAATTGTTGATGGGCTGGCCATAAAACTTTTCATGGTGTTCCTCCTTAAAATTTCTATCAATCATATGTGTCTATATTAAATACTCCCACCGGGGCATTGGGGTAGTATTCTCTCGCATGTCACAGTTTCTTATTATATAATACGCAGCCGGGTGTGTCAAGATTTTTTCTCGTTGTTTTTGATAATTTTTTGATGTTATCCACAAGATGGTCTTGATTTCAAAATTTTATCCACAATATATGGGTATATTATGTACGTATATGTTAAAACATTGTTGATAAATCTCAATGTCAAATAAGATATGCTACAATCGGTAACGTTATGATCGATAACAGTGTTGTCAGTACGATTCCTCTGCTGCAGATCGAACTGTCTAAACTATAATCGATTGCCATCATCACTGCCATGCTTCCATTTGGCATTCCAAACATTAATACCATGATTCCAGAGAGAACAGGATCTAAATGAAACAGCCGGATCGCAAATGCTGCGATCATTGGGATCACCAGCATCTTTAAAAATGTAAACTGATACATCTTGATGTCTTTGAAAACTTCGATCAGCGGCATCTTCGCTAAAGATACCCCGGTAATGATCATGGAGAGTGGGATTGCTGCATTTCCTAAGTATTGTACAAAACTTACCGCAGGTGCTGGTGCGTCGATCTGAAATGCAAAAATCAATAACGCAGCCAGACATGCGACCATTCCTGGATTGATCATCTTTTTCCAGTGGAATGTGATCTTAGCTTTTTGTCCTGTCTGCATGGCACGTTCTTTCTCAAAAAGATAAATTCCATAGGTGTAAAAGAGAATATTATATACCAGTGTATACAGTGCTACATAAAAAATAGCTTCTCTACCGTATAATTCTTCAATGATCGGAATCCCCATAAATCCAAGATTCGAAAAGATCAGCATCACTGCATAGATATTTCTTTCATCTTTTTTTACACCTAGAATACGAACAAATACCGGACTGATCAGGATCAATACCACAAATAAGATCACTGCAAGGATCAGGTCCATGATCACAAGATTCCAGTTTCCATTTCCAACGGAACCGATCACGCCAGATATGATCAATGCAGGATTAAATATATTTACGATCAGTCCTGATATCTGTGAACTTGTATCATCACTGATCCATTTTTTCTTATAACTTAGGTATCCGATCAGCATAAAACCAAACAATACTAACAATTTCTGAAATATGATAAAGCTATTCTGCATTCTCGCGGTCCTCCGGATATTCGATCTGAATTAATGTCAAGCCTTTTGCTGGAAGTTTTGGTCCTGGTGTAACTCTTTCTTTGGATGCTAAGATTTCTTTGACCCATTGTGGTTCTTGTTTTCCTCTTCCGACCTCTAAAAGCGTTCCTGCCATTAAACGTACCATATTATAGAGAAAACCACTTCCTGTGACTCTCATTGTGATATATCTGCCATTTTGTGTCACATCACATTCGTAAATCTCTCTGACATAGGATGTAACCTGTGCTTTACTGCTGCACATACTGATAAAACAGTGTTCCCCTAAGAAATAAGAAGCTGCTTCTTTCATTTTCTCCACATCAAGTGGTACATATACAAAATGATGATGTCTGCTTGTCACGGGATTGTCGTATCTTGCATTGTAAAAGGTATATTCATATGTCTTTCTTGTATCCTGAAACCTTGGATGGTAGTCTAATGGCACTTCTTTGGAATCCTGAATAATGATATCTTCTGGTAGTCTTGCATTTAATGCTTTTGCCATCTTCTCTCCCGGAATACGGCTTTCTGTGTCGAATACAGCTACATTTCCTAATGCGTGAACTCCTGAATCCGTTCTGCTGGCTCCGATCACTTTGATGTCTTCTCCTGTCAGTTCTGATATATGCTTATTTAAGACACCTTCGACTGTAATCTCGTTTGGCTGTACCTGCCATCCACAATAACCAGTTCCATCATAGGCTACGATTAATTTTACTCGTTTCATCGTATCTTACCTCCATGGACTGAAAAAGGATAAATAGATCATCACTGCTAAAAATACAAACAGGACGATATACGCTATTTTATCTCTTTTCTCGTATTTTAATGGTTTTAATTTAGTTCTTCCAACACCGCCATGGTAACAACGGGATTCCATTGCCATTGCAAGGTCATTCGCTCTTCGAATTGCTGCTACAAACAGTGGTACTATAATTGGAACCATGCTTTTTACTCGTTTTAAGAGACCTCCGGATTCAAAGTCGATTCCTCTGGCTGTCTGGGCTTTCATGATCTTTTCTAATTCTTCTGTTAAGATTGGAATAAATCTCAGTGCGATTGACATCATCATAGCAATCTCATGTACTGGTACTCCGACTTTATTTAAAAATCCCAGTGATTTGTCTAGTCCGTCTGTCAGTTCATTTGGTGTTGTTGTAAATGTCAGTAAAGACGTTCCTAATACCAGCATGATCAGACGGCTTCCCAGATAAATAGTTGTCCTGATCCCTTCTGCAGAAATTGATATGATCCAGAACTGGATCACTGGTTTTCCTGGAATAAATAACATATTGATCATTACAGAGAATAATAAGATCACTGCAATTGCTTTTAATCCTCTTAAAATATATTTTACAGGTACCTTTGAAATCTTGATCGTTATGATCAAAAATAATAGTGACATCACATAAGTTGCAGGTGCTTTATGCATAAATAATGTAATGACGTAGATCAAGACTGCAAATAATTTCACTCTCGGATCGAGTCTGTGGATCAGAGAGTCTTCTTTATAATATTGTCCAATTGTTATATCCTTGAGCATTTTATTTTCCTCTCAGTCCTTTTAGTCCTTCTAAAATTGCTTCTTTTGTTTCTTCTAATGTCAATAAATCCCTCTGGATTGGGAACCCTCTGTCTGCGAGTTCTTCACATACTTGACGATAAAACGGTACAGCAAGTCCTGCTTCTTCTAGTTCTTTCTTGTGAGAGAATACTTCTTTTTTATCTCCTTCATACATGACCTGTCCGCCATTCATAACGATCACACGTTGTGCATAGTCTGCAACATCTTCCATACTGTGTGATACCAGAATGATCGTGATCTTCTTTTCTTCATGGAGTTTCTTTAACAGATTTAAGATCTGATCTTTTCCGACCGGATCAAGTCCTGCTGTTGGTTCATCCAAAATAAAATATTCTGGCTCCATTGCAAGAATCCCTGCGATTGCTACTCTTCGCTTCTGTCCGCCAGATAATTCAAATGGCGATTTTTGATATAATTTCTCTGATAATCCAACATCTTTTAAACATTTGACAGCAATCTCTGTTGCTTCTTCTTTTGTCTTTCCAAAGTTCATTGGTCCAAAACATACATCATCTAAAATCGTTGTCTCAAATAGCTGATGTTCTGGATACTGGAAACATATACCTACTTTTCCACGTAATTCTCGTAATGGGTATCCTTCTGAATATATATCTTCATCATCGAAATATATTGTTCCAGACGTTGGTTTGATCAATCCATTTAGATGCTGGATCAATGTTGATTTTCCAGAACCTGTGTGTCCGATCACTGCAATGAATTCTTCTTTTTTTATTTCTAAGTTTATATCTTTTAATGCGTAATTCTTCTTGCTAGAATTATCTTCATATGCGTAACTTACATGTTCTAAACGAATTGACATAATTCCTCCACCAGCTCTTCCTTTGTTGTTATCGTATCTGACAAGTTAACACCTTCTTTTTTTAGTTCCCATGCAAGTTCTGTTGCATACGGAACTTCCAGACCTAATGTTTTCATCTCATCAACTCTTGAAAAGATCTCTTTTGGTTTTCCATCCATGACAATCTTTCCTTGATCCATCACGATGATACGATCTGCTAAGATTACTTCTTCCATATGATGTGTTACCATAAGGATCGTAATATTCTTTTCTTTATTCAATGCTTTCACAAGAGATAAAACATGTCTGCGACCTTCTGGATCTAGCATGGCTGTTGGTTCGTCTAATACGATACATTCTGGTTCCATTGCCATGATCCCTGCGATCGCTACTCTCTGTTTCTGTCCACCAGAAAGATGATTGGGACTTGCTTCTTTATATGCGATCATTCCCACACCTGTAAGAGCCGCTGTGATCCTTGTCCAGATATCTTTGGAAGCTATTCCGAGGTTTTCTGGACCGAAGGCTGTGTCTTCTTCTACCGTTGTTCCTACGATCTGGTTATCTGGATTCTGAAATACGATTCCTGCACTCTGTCTGACTTTTAAGAGGGTACTTTCATCTTTTGTATCCATTCCTTTGATATATACTGTGCCTTCTGTCGGCATCAAAAGTCCATTGATGTGCTTCGCAAGAGATGATTTCCCAGAACCATTCTTTCCAAGGATTGCTACAAATTCACCTTTCTCAACATTGATGTCAATATGATTGATTGCTGCAATCTCTTGTTTATCTTCTTCTGTATCTCCATAGGTCACATATTTGTGAACTAAGTCTTTTATTTTCAATATGGACATAATATTCTCCTATCTGATCCGTAATAAGGATAGTATACTATTTCCCATAAAAAAAGAAAAGTCTTATCCCAGTTGTTCCGGAATAAGACCTCTTTGTTGTTGTCGATTTGGAATTTAAATAATATAGTCAGTATTGAACTGTTGATTAAACTAATTCAAGTACTACTTTTAATGCTGCATCACCTTTACGCTGAGCAATCTTAACAATTCTTGTGTAACCACCGTTACGGTCAGCGTATTTAGGAGCGTACTCATCAAAAATCTTCTGAGCAAGATCAATTTTCTTTGTGTTTGCTTTTCTGCCTTTTCCTTCTACAGGAACTTCTGTTACAGGGTATAATACTTTTAACATCTGACGTCTAGCATGAAGTCTGGATGGTAAATCTTTTTTGATTTCTTTTTCAACTGTTTCATAAACAGTTACTTTCTTTCCATCTACTACTTCTTTAACTCTCTTGCCTTCAGCGTCTTTTTTAGCTACTTTAGCCTGAACCTTAACAACTTCGAAGTTGTCTTTTTCTTTAACACCAAGAGCGATTAAGCCTTCAGCGATTTTGCGGATTTCTTTAGCTTTAGCTTCTGTAGTACGAATCTTTCCATGATATAAAAGCTGTGTAACCTGGTTACGTAATAAAGCTTTTCTCTGGTTAGATGTTCTTCCTAATTTTCTGTATTTTGCCATTTTAATGGACCTCCTGTTTATTTTTCGCCATGCTTACTAATACCTTCAGCTTAAGCGGGTCTATATTACTTTGTTTATGGTAAGAATTACTCTTCGCTATTGTTTAAGGAAAGACCTAATTCTTTTAATTTAGCTAATACTTCTTCAAGAGACTTACGTCCAAGGTTACGAACCTTCATCATATCTTCAGGTGTCTTGTTTGTAAGTTCTTCAACAGTATTGATACCTGCTCTCTTTAAGCAGTTATATGAACGAACAGATAACTCTAATTCATCGATATTCATCTCTAATACTTTATCAACCGGATCCTGAGCTGTCTCTACCATAACTTCTGCTTTCTGAGCATTCTCAGATAAGTCGATGAAAAGGTTAAGATGTTCACTCAGAACTTTAGCAGCAAGGCTGACTGCTTCGTCCGGTGCCAGTGTTCCATTTGTAAATACATCAAGAGTCAGCTTATCAAAGTCTGTAATCTGACCTACACGAGTATTCTGTACAGTAAGATTTACACGCTCTACTGGTGTGTAAATAGAATCTACTGCAATTACATCAATGGACTGATCTTCCGATTTGTTCTTATCAGCGCCTACATATCCACGGCCTTTTGTGATAGTCAGCTCTGCTTCAAAATGGCTGTCTGCACCGCCACTTAAAGTTGCAATAACTAAATCCGGATTAATGATTTCAATATCACTGTCAACCTGGATGTCTGCTGCTGTAACTACACCCTCTCCGCTGAACTCAATAAAAGCGCGTTTTGGTTCGTTAGAAGAACTGTTATTCTTGATAGCCAGTTCTTTAATATTCATAATTATTTCAGTGACATCTTCTTTTACTCCAGGAATAGAGCTGAACTCATGAAGAACGCCTTTAATCTTCACTGCGCTTACTGCTGCACCTGGTAAGGAAGATAACATGATTCTTCTTAAGGAGTTACCTAAAGTTGTGCCGTACCCTCTTTCCAGTGGTTCCACCACAAAACGACCATATTTATTGTCTTCTGAAATCTCTGCTATTTCAATTCTCGGTTTTTCGAATTCAAACACGAATGGGACCCTCCTTTTGGGTAATTAATTGGAAAATCAATTCCAAGTTTACCAGCTTCCATATACTACAATTGAATGCCTGTGTAATAGCAGGCATTCAATTTGAAGAATCATTTATTATTTAGAATATAACTCGACAATGAGTGTTTCGTTAACTGGAACATCGATCATGTCACGGGAAGGAAGTTCTTTAACTGTTCCTTTTAACTCTTCGATGTCAGCGTCTAACCATGCTGGTACAAGAACACCGCCAGTTGCTTCTACGATATCTTTGTATCTCTGCATTGTCTTTTTGTTTTCTTTAATCTCTACAACATCACCAGCTTTGATTCTGTAAGATGGAATGTTAACGCATTTACCGTTAACTAATACATGCTTATGTCCAACAATCTGTCTAGCTTCTTTTCTTGTTCTTGCAAATCCCATACGGAATACTACGTTGTCCAGTCTGGACTCAAGAAGAACCATTAAGTTAGGACCTGTAAGTCCTTTCATTCTCTCTGCTGTAGCATAGTAGTTTCTGAAAGGTTTTTCTAAAACACCGTAG
>ENA-OPAL01001023-OPAL01001023.1-human-gut-metagenome-genome-assembly--contig:-NODE-1023-length-18405-cov-3.006649_pt1 | contig 18405 bp, 21 predicted proteins | sample MGYA00241057_ERZ501430 | MGnify/ENA primary metagenome ERZ501430 (study PRJEB25962, sample SAMEA2042506) | human gut metagenome | biome: human gut; feature: human-associated habitat; material: faeces...
CTTGCGTTTATGGACTGTTTCTTCATCATTCGATTCACCGCAATCCTGTAGTGAACGGTGAAGGATGCTTCTTTTCTTATATAGGTCAGCAAACAGATAAATGACCTTGGCGATACATTCCGGCACAGTCTGTTCGTCGGATTCCTTGGCTGCTTCAGCAGATGCCAAGGCAACAATGGCCTGTGCCTGTTCTTCAGGAACCGAATCGGGTATTCCGTCACTGCCATGTTGCGCGTCATCAGATATATCAACGTCCTGAAAACGTGGGTCGGACGGGTGATAGTAGACCTGCATCATCTGGCGCATTTCGTATTCCAGCTTCTGGCGTGTATGTGGCCTGTCTCCTTGCTTGGCAATTTTTGCGCATACAACTGGCTTATAGCCTGACAGTGTAAGAATGGATACTCCTTCATTGAAATTCCTTTTTTTCGGTTCTCTGTTCAACCATTGTCCAGCCAAACTTCGGGCCTTGAAATAATCATCTGTAAGTTTCATATCGTTTTTCGGGTAAATTTATTGCGGAAATTCTTGCTGTGGTAGGACAAAAAAAGGAACCCGCTTTCACAAGCGGATTCCCTAAAGAATGAAAGCATGAAGAAACTTATCCACCGGGAATGGTCAGGATATTTTCCATATCCCCTTCGTAAACGAGTTTCATCGGGCAGGTGTAGGTATAGTGCAGTGTGGTCTGGTTACGTGCGGTAGAAGACGATCCGGTTGTAGATCCGTCACCGGAGGCACGGATAGCGCCACGGCGTTTGTCGCCCATCAAATAATTCGTACCGTTATTATCTGTAACGATGAAGAACATTTTACGCCCTTTGGTCGCATTCTCGAATCCGAATATCTTCTTGCGCATTTTCGCTGAGATGATATTCAGGTCATAAAGATAAGATTCACCTCCAACTTCACCCTGATCCGTAATCTTAAACTCTGCCAGCTCATCTGTGAATTCCAGTTTATAGGCCCGACTACCGGTTTTCATGACCAAGTCACCTTTTAACAGGCCATTCTCTTCAAGTGTCAGCGCCTGTTCTGTCTTGGTCGGGAAATCCGGCCATGTCTCCACATCATCATGATATCCGAATATTACTGACGGTATGAGACCGCCCATGTTGTTCAGACTCTCGCAATCCATCGCCTCGTTCAGATCATCGAGGGCGACACAACTTTTCGGGTCAGCATTTGCCATAATCAATCCTCCTATCCTTTAACAGTGTAAGTACCTGTGACTTCAGTTACATTACCTGCAGTTGGATTCTTTGTATCGACAGCAGGTGTAGTGTAACCAGATATGTCACGATATTCAATCTTATATTCACCCGGTTTTACGGCAACGACTGTACCGGAATTTCTCCATCCTTCTTCTCCCTGGATACGCCAACCAGCACCTTCGTTGATGGCATCATCAGGAGTGATGGAAACCCTGATATAGGCAAACGCGTCAGTACCGTCAGGATCTAATTTCTGGTCATTAACCACAAATTCGGATTTATGAACGGAAACGAATTGGAACCCGATAACATATTTACCGCTCGCCGTAAACTTGTATGGATTTCCTGAAGCAAACGGCAGCAGGGACTTAAAGTCTGATTCCTTATCGAATCCGTAACAGATATTCTCCTTGGTAGTCAGAATGACCATTTGTGAATCATCCGGAAGGTTCGGCAGACGTACCAGTTCGCAACGTTTCTTCGTACCTATAAGGTATTCGGTTTCGGACGGGTCTTCATTCATTCCAAGTATGACAGTCGATTCGTCCTTGCGCCAATCATCATACATGTCTCCAAGATCTGCAGAAATCAGCATCTTGACATTCTTCTTGTTTCTGAAAGAATTCGGACGGCTCCGCCACATCTCCAGGAGCTTCTCCCCGATATTGGCCCGGCTCAGCTCTCCGGTCACATAGACATTCCCTTCGATAGAAGAGATGTCACCGACGGCTTTGCCTTCTTCAACTACGGTACCGATACCGTCGAAAGCATCGTTAATATCCGTATCACTCTCATCTGCACTGTATCGAGCTATAATCATAGCCATAGCCAAATCATTCGACGCCAATTCCAAACCATGCTGGATAATCCACAGTTCGAACGGGTGAGTCTTACGTAATCCACCCGGTACTTCAGCGATGTAGGTTCGCCGGTAACGTTCCGGTTCATCCGACATCTCCATAACAACCGGTCTTACCTTCAGAGTACGTGGTACAATCTTACCCATAAACTTACCGGCTTTAAATTCACCGGTATATTTGCTGGAGATGGAACCACCTTCCACTTTACCCAATTCAATCGAGTCGGTAATGCCAGGAATCGGAGTAAAATGTTTCAGGATAGCAAAAGCATCAAGTACATCAACACCTTTGAGAATATCCTTGTGTTTCTTTACCGCAGTAAGAACGGCGGTAATGTCAATAGGGGCTTTAAAATCCATAGTGTAACAGTTTGGTTTATTCTAAAATCATTCATTTTCAAAACGGTTAATCGGGTCAACAGCAATGTCTGTGAAAACCTTTTCACCTGATCCGTTACCAGCACCTTTGTTCATATCCACGTTAACGGACGGAATCCGGGATAGGATATTCTGGATTTCGGTCAACTTAGCTTCGTCTGTAGATGCATTCTTGACAGTATCAGAAAGAGCGTTCAATCCATCTACCAGTTTTTTATGTGCATTCTCAGCAGTAGTTCGAGATGATACTGCATCCGTAATAGCACGGTTAATAACCTTCATCTGATCGACAGTCAGTGTAACCATACCGTTGTTTTGCGGCAGTCCCTGTACTTTGAGAATGCCGTTGATAGCTGCAAATTCTTCATTCATTATCGTATCATTAATTGGTTTCATTTGCTGATTGTTACCGAAAAGTTCACGCATCCCGTTAAGGAAACGCCTATAAACCGAGTCCTCGATTCTTTTTTCCAGCTTGTCATCCGGATCTTTCGTTTTATCCAATATCGGTGCCGGAAGTCCGAACGCCTGTATCTGGTTGATTACTTTACTGTTGATTGCCGGATGAGCTGAATCAGCCGGAATAATCCTATCAACGAATCCCCATTGCAAAGCTTCCTGTGCGGTCATCCACCGCTCCTCTGTCATGAGGTCCAGGATATCCTTCATTTTCTTACCGCACTTATCAGCATATTTTTTTGCAATAATCAAATCAATAGCTTCAGCCGACTTCTTGTCTGATTCCAGTTTTTTGATAGTACTATCGAGATCCTCAGCATTAAGATTCCCGTAGATATCCACAGGTACTGAACAATTGTGTGCCATCCACAGGCTGTCTTCATGTGCCTCGATGGATTTGGCAGCCAGTCCCAGCCAGGTTGCACAAGAAGCATTAAATGCAATCATCTCCAGTATTACATTCCCATGTTCCTTAATCAAATTGAACATTGCCAACGCCTCATTTACATCTCCACCCAACGAGTTCATCCGTATACGGACAGGTGAAGATCCAGCCTTATTCAGCATGTATTTCAGATAATTCTTCCCATACCCGTAACTGTATATGAATCCGGGTATTTCGATTACATATTCATCCATAACTTTAAATTTTACAGCACAAAAAAACGTAAAAAAAAAGTGGTGCAAAAGGACAATTGCACCACCTAAAACCACAAAAAACTATAAAACGAAATAAGTCAATCCAAAGCAATGTACACCGATGGAGACTCCTGCCTGCATGTAAACGTGAACGATATTCCGTTACGTTCGGCATAAGTACCTCCTGTAGTCCCGTTTCTGTCGAACCGCATCAGACAGGTTTCGGTACCACAAAGATGAGCTTCTCCGTTCTGATCAACCGCTAGCACATACCATTCCCCACGGTCAAGCAGTTCCATCATATCGGAATTTCCGGTCTGCATCTTCGGAATTATACCGGAAACAGCAATGTTCCAGGAATCGCCACCGTCAGCAAATTCCTTATCTTCAGAAAAAGAATAGCTACTGTCCGGTAAAACCGGAATCTCAATTACGTTGTCACGCTGTTGCAGCTCGATGTAATTCAATCCGCCCACATAATCCTTGCGTATGCGTCGAAGGCTTGCCGGAGGTATTGCGTAGACATGCAATAGTCCACCTACATTGTAATAATCAAATTCAAATGTCTTCATATTCCGGTCCAATATCTACGTGTCCCATATTCGGGACAACTTCACCAAAAATTTTTCTGTGGATAAAATCATAAATCGTATTTCCATCCGGCTGAAGCCCCATTTTACGCCGATGTCTGTTATATTCCCTCCGGATGGTATCGTATTTCCAGACTTCTTCTTCGAACCCGTAAGCATTACGGAAATTCCGAATGGCAACTGACATTGGAACTCCAAGCATCATATTGTATTCGAGATAGGTAAAGAGCTGCCGTTTGATATGCCTCTCAATGATTTTGTTGAATGCAATGGTCGCTGCTTTGGTCAATGCCCATCCGTAACGGTAGAATACATCCTTGGATATCTCTACCGGTACATTCTCCGGATATTTGTACAGGTTCTCATATTTTGTATTGAATCTAACCGGCTTAACCAGTGAATCAACGAATACCCTTTTTAATTCTTTATCGCTACTGAGGTTGACAATAACCGGCCAGTTCTTGTCCGGATCATTGAACTGACGTACCAGATAAGCCTTGACATAGGGTTTGCAGGCCAAAAAGACAACGAATCTTGAACGGTTACTCCTCATATCGCTAGTTTTTTGATAATCACAAAGATATGAAAATTATCCGTATTATTCAACAGGATTGGGAACTATTCATATTTATTTACAAATCATATATTTATTCACCTAGTGTCCTTTTGACTGAATCATCACTGTCACCGTGCTCTGATATTTTTGCAAAAAAAATCTGTAACTTTGTAACCTGTGTCTTTTCGATTTTAAACATCTGTAAATCAACATCTTGAAAGGTTACATTTTTTGAAGAAGAATTTGTAACCTGGTTACAGATTTGTAACCTGGGCACTTGGGGTTACAAAAATCAAGGCCTGTCACAAACCTAAAAATTTTTGTAACCGTTTTGTGCCTCTTTTTGTAACTTCATATCTATCTTATTTTCAATTACTTTCTTATTTTTCAAACAAAGGTTACAAAGTTACAAAAATTTAGTACGAAATAAAGGAAGGGAGCGGGAAACAGCCGCATCCCTACGGCTGTTTATTCTTCATAAAAAGTAAAAGGGCTTGACACTTTTGTGCCAAGCCCCACAAGTCTGTAGCCGATGCCGATAAGATTATCCTGTTCTACCGGAAAGTTCAAGGGTTTTCCAACTGAGTTCACTGGACATAAACTCCAAAATAAACAGTTGTTCTTCGGCCGTATATCCCTTCAGATGTTCAAGGACAAATGCCAATTCTGTCCTGGCAATCTCCTTCAGTTCCTCTCCATGCGGAGATACATATCCGATACCGGCCACTTCGGCCAGTATGTCCGGATCCCTGTTCCTATCGCTTAACCTTTCCATCATCAAATTCCGTATAACATAAAGAAATCTTCACCTTATTCGTAAATACGGCCCGATAACTGGCACGCACTTCATCCAGGTTATCCGTATCGTGACGACAACGGATAATGAGGTGTATATCGCCTTTCCGTACAATAACCCTCCATACTCTGTATCTGAATCTCCTTTCAATCATCAAAATCTTCCTTTCTGAGATTATAGCCAAGCAATACAGCTTTAGCCAATATGTCTTCCATGCTACAGATAACAGAACTGTTGAGCAGATTACGTGCTACTTCCATCGCCCGTTCATCCAGATTCTTTGTTTCACTCAAGAATGTGATGGAACTTAACCGAGTGAAATATTTCTTGCCTTCCATTTCAATATCGAGTGATAGGCTGATATCTGCGGCATTACATTTCACAGCTTCTTTAGCCAAACGGACTGCCAAATATCTGGCCAAGTCAATGTACAGACTAGGGTCCTTTTCCGCATCCATCAAAAACTGATTGAAACCGTTTTTGGCTCCGCGGTCATACATCTTACGTGCAAACCCCTTATAATTCAGGCATCCTGTATTCTCATATTCTTCTGCGAAAATCTCTTCAAATGTTTTCATAGGCATTTATTATTAAATATGTTTCATAAAACAAATCCAATGTGTATTTGCTCGTTTACCGGATATATGACCAAATATCGGTTTTTCAGAAGTCAATTTCAAAACTTCAGAAACCTTTATGTCTGTTTCATTCCATTTAAAAATCAGGAATCCGCCTGGTTTTAAAACCCTAAAGCATTCTTTAAAACCTTTTGAAAGCATATCTCTCCAATCGGAATATAATGCTCCGTATTTTATTTGCTGATACCCTGTTGGAGTTGCTCTTTCACTAAGACAACCATACATATCAACCATTTTAGATTTCTTTCCCCGGCTATAGACTAAATGAGGCGGGTCAAATACAACCATAGAAAATGTACCATCCTTGTATGGCATGTTAGTGAAATCGCATTGCACGTCAGGGTTTACTTCAAAAATCCTACCATCACAAAGATTTGTTCTTATCTTGCGAATATCTTGGAATAACACTCTATCATCTGATTTATCGAAATAAAACATTTTGCCACCGCAGCAAGCATCAAGTATAGGTTTCATAAATACTAACTTCTAATCATTAGTTTCATATATAAATTTATCCGCGCTTATGCGCATTTTTGTAATCAACCGGAATACGTTCTCTTCTGAATTTTGTCATATCATTATTAAAACCGTATTCCTTCCAATGACCTTCAGAAATATAGAATATGCAGACCGTCTTTACGAGCCATGGTAGACGGTCTGGTGTCGTCACCAATCTAATGACCTGCCCAGGCTTCATATTCTCCAAATATCGGTATATCGGCCAAGCATACTCAAAGAATCCGGGTGTGGCCATCAGTTCTGCTATCTCATTTCTGTCTCTCAGTCTCAGTTCAGAATGGTTCATCCGGATTAGACTCTACCGGTACAAACGGAAGTCCAGTGGATCCGTCTTCAGATGCGGTGACCATGGCTTCACCTGCCGCTATCTTCTGAGCCATCCTTACAGTCCGTACATAAATCATTTCTTTGGTTTTCCCTTCTACCTTCTTCATCAACCTGCCGGAACTGTTCAACAAGTCAGGCGGGTTAATGGAAGAAACATACGGGCAAAGGTTTGCAAATCCGTTCAAAGCCTTGGTAAACCGTTGCATTGTACAACGTGGCATATTTGCAAATCTTTTGAAATCCTCCAGTGCTTCTTCTCGTACAATGCAACAATCCAGATGTTCACTCTCTTCTGAAAAGTACTGATATGCCCAGTCTTCAAAATTGGCACCCATATCCGATTTGTATTTACGTTTCAGGATATTATCCAAAGGAGGCTGTATCTTGATACCTTTGTCTATCATTTTCAGATAAAAAACCAGGCATTGAGCAAAGAAATTGATATCGTTGTTCCATTCCGTTTCGTTGTAGTCGGTCATCAGATTCTTGTTGAAATCATCACGTATGGACCGTGACTCCAAGTAATCGTTAAGCATGGTCTTCTCATGGTAATAATCCGAGAATACCATGAACAACAACCGGGCATTGGTAGACGGATCGAATTCTGAAGGCACATAATTCGTCGTGAATCCGAATTTCGGACTGTCCTTGAAATCGATATAAAAAGAGCGGTTATTCTTCGGATTAACTGTCATACCACCGGAAACCAAATCGTAGAACAACGACACATTGAGGTATTTGCTACAGTCATCGACCAATATGAAATCTGTAAACTGATTCACCTGGTCAAACACATGCGGATTATCCATCAGCTTCGGATTACGCCCGGAAAGTTTTACTGATCTCATGAACTGTGAAAAAGTATTGAAAAGAAAAGATTTACCGGACCGGCCGTTACATTCATCATCATCACCGATCTTGTTGTCCATCGCATACAAGGCCCAAGCACGTGACGGACACTTGTATCGATGTAAATTATACCCGATAGCAAATATCTTATTAATAAGGTTCAATTTCTGCTCTTTTATCTGTTCATCCGTCAGCCTAGGGCCGGAAATGTCAAATTTATGCTCTTTCCGGTATGCTTCGGCTAAAGCGAAACCTTCATCTTCAAAGGAATATTCCAGCTCTTCACGCCAATATATCCGACTTGTATTTATCAGATAGCGTAACATATTACTGTCATGATCCAGGATCTTGATATCAAAATCCTTCGTACCGTCAACACACTCCTTAACAGTAATATCAAACATATCCGGAAGGATACTGACTTTATGGGGAATGACATTAGTATCCCAGACATAGGTACCGGACTGACCGGTGTTCTTGGATGAGTGAATGCCGTCCTTATCTATCTCCCAAAGCTGATCCGGAAATGCGATAATCTGACTATGGTCTGTATAATTTGTAAAATCCATACTTATTTCCGTTAAACGTTCCAGTGAAGAACTGCTGACCCGCTGTGAATTCAACACCAGGTTACGCAGTTCCCTATTCAAATATCTTTCTCGGGCAAATTCGTTGAGAAACTTGTAGATATCGCTTGTCTTGAGTTGTTTTACGATATTCCCCTGTACACGTATATATCGTACAGAATCTGAGTTATCATCGTGCAGCGTAAAAAAGCCACACAAGTTCAGCAGATTGTGCAGGCAAGAGCTATCTATGTCATATCCCCGTTTCTTGGTCCGCTCGTTGTAGGTCTCCACCCAGAACTGGGCGGGTTCAGCCAGTTGCATCAGGTTACGAAAGTCTTCAGAACTTGGCCGAAGTTCGACAAAATCCCGTAAATCCTTACGGGGTTTACCCCGATGATCCTTATAATCCCGCAACCATGATGGGAGCCATACCGTATGCACATCCAAATATCGAAGCGCCAGTTCACGGCCTTTCGCCACACCGGTTGCATCAATATCCGGAATGTTGTAGATTATCTCTGCATATTTGTGTATCTCCTTCATGTCTTCCGGTGAGAATTTGGCAGTCTCCGAGTTGAGCCAAATGGGGTGATATCCAAGAGCACGTACACAAAGTGAATCCCGTTCTCCGGAACAGATAAACACTTCCTTCAGCTTCTCTTCATGATAAGGTTTATCCTCATTAGCAGGGTTATCATAGAACTGCTTCTGTTTATCCGCATTGTATTTGGCGAAAGCCTGTTTCAATTCATACAATCCATTGATATAATTGCGAGGCTTCTTGCCTTCAGGAGTGTATGAGAACCGCCATTGCTTGTCCACATTGAGCGGTTCATACACCTTATAGAACCGGTCCATCTTATCCGGGTCTGATGAGTCAGATATGACACACTCACGCATGAATATGGGATAAGTAGGAGTCGTGTATTTGGTCATGACCTCCCGGTTCTTTACATAGGAGATGGATTTGGCCACATGCCAGTGCAACGCATTGACATGTTCCCGCTTTACACGTGGGCCAAGTATCTTCAGCTGCTCATCGGTAAAATCCTCCATTAACTCAAAGAATCTGGCTCCTTCCTGTTCATCAGCTGTAGCCGGCCTTTTCCGGATATCCGGTTTATTGACCGAACGTTTCAGTTCATCCGTTACAGAATATCTGGAAGAGAGTTTTACGATGGCTTCAGCGAACTTGATGTTCTCCTCGAGCATACAGATATCAATCGGGCTCATGGCTGTGCCTTGATCACCGAAATCGGTGACCTTCCAGCAGTCCTTGAACTTCTTGAGAAAGGCTGAAGCGTCATCTTCTTCAGGTCTTCGCTTGAAAGGCTTTTTAGGATTCTCTACACTAGCGCTAGCCTGAGGGTAATAGTATAATATAATGTCCAAACCATCATGGCTGGCATTATAGATGTCTTGAGCAGTAATCATATCGGATACAGGTTACGGAGTTACAAAGATATGCAGCCTGTGTTGCACCTATGAGGACAAACAAATCATCATTGCAATAACGATGCGGATGATGTAAGCGCCTTCAGTACAAGGCTTAACCTATCCGTTCGAAATATCATGACCCCCCTGGAAATCTCTTCCTTAAATTCTACTTTATCCAGCGTCTCTTCAGTCTTCGATTCGACGGAATTCCAGAATGGTCGTTGTCTACTCAGATCGAACAGTGTCACTACCGTAACCTTTTCGGTTGTCTTTTTGATTTTCACTTTGAATCCAGGTACCAGTTCAAACGGTTCTATCACCGCTGACTTCATGATAATTCTAGCCATAGTAATAAATGTTAGATAGTTGAATGTAATAGATAAAATCGTAGTGAGGTAGCGGGAACCAACCCTGCCTACCCCTGTCAATCCTTCAACCTGACTGTTTCGATCCGACATCTCCGGCCGGTACGAACCCTACAGAACTGTCCGGACTGATTGAATTCTGAATAGACGAAGAGACATAACAGCCCCATCGCAATTACGGATCGCCTGAGTGGAGAAAGTTCAAAACTGATATTGAAATGTGTACAGAACCACCAAGCGGAAAGTTCATTGATTTTTCCGATTCTCAATTTGGAATAGATTTTACGGAGCGTATTATCTACCGTCGATCGGCTTATTCCCAAATCAAAAGCGACCTCCTTTTGTGAGGCTCCCCAGGCTATACGCTCCGCAATCTGATTTTCCCGGTCGGTCAGCCCATCACTATTCATCTGCAAGTTCCGTTATGGTCCAGATTTCATCCGGATCCGTGATACCATACCGTCTAAAAATATCTTCGATACCTGTTTTAACATGTGCAGGTATATCGACAATCTGATTACGCTTACGGTAATAATAAGGTAATGTTTTACAACCCAGATACTCACGTAGTTCCTGGTTCAATTGGCGGAAATTCTCTTTGGAGACCTTGCCGCATCCTTTCTTAAATGAATAACTCAGTCTTTTTGCCATCCCAAGATATATTTAATGTGTCATCACTCATGTTTTTACCTCCATATTGGATAGTATAACCCAACTTCTCCAATGTCACTTTGGTCTCATCAGAACAGTATCCACTAATATTGATGGATAACATATGTTCTTTAGCTGCAATCCGAATCTTGTTCAAGATTTCTTCAGTTGTCATTAATGCTATTTTACGAGCTTCTTCAGCAGTCAACAAACTGCCTGGTTCTTGTTTTTGATTATCCATAGTGCCAGTTATTTAATTAAATAGTGTATTTACGTTATTGCATAAGATTACCATAATTTATACCTTTGAGAACAACAAAAGTATAACTGTAGTGCAAATGTAGTAACTTTTACTACATAAACAAAATTTATTGCAGTATTTTGCACTAATAATATTAAAAAAACAATGAGCGTTAAAGAAAGACTTAAGCAATTCATAGAATATAAAGGTATTAGTCAGCGACAATTTGAAAGAAGTATTGGTGCCTCAAATGCTTATGTCAAAAACATACGGTCATCCATTGCACCGGAAAAACTGACAATCATAACATCTGTATATCCAGAACTGAATACAGTCTGGTTATTAACAGGCAATGGAGAGATGCTTGCAAAAGAAATAGAGCAAACCACTACACCTGAAAGTAATGAAGACATCACGATTCCTGCTAAAGTATGGAATGTAATCAAAATGCAAGCTGAAAGTTTAGCAGAAAAAGATGCACAGATAACCGAATTAATCAATCTACTCAAAAAAGGAAATGCCCATCTGGATACAGATGCCTTATGTGCAGATGCAAGTGGATTCGATTCGGTAAAATAGAATATATAACTCCTAAATACTAATATTATGATAGAAGAAAAAATTACAGCAGATTGGAAAAAATTAATGGAAGATGGAGCGGGAGCTGCAAGTTATTTTCTAAGTAGAGCCATTGAATCAATTGACGGACAATTTGGAGCGGGATATTCGAAACAGCATCCTGAACTTGTAGGAGCCTTTATGAATGCAGCAGCAAAAGATTCGGCAGCAAATACAATAAGTAAATGTATTCAGCAGCATGCTGAAGAATTAGCAGATGGATTAAATGATATCACATTCTACATAAAGGAACTATCTGAAAAATAATTATTATATCCATACAAAATAACATACAATTATATACAAATATATACAGATATACGTTTGTATACATTTATAGTATACTGAATATCAATATTTTGCTTTAGGGGAAAATTCTCCCTCCAGCTCCACGAAAAAAGACATTGATAATTAAAGGATTTACAAAACACCCGAACTTATATTTCGGGTGTTTTTTTATATTCATACCACCCGTTATACCAATCTGATACCTATCAATACAAACAAATGTGGGGCTCTTCACCGAGCCCCACATATATTTATATAAAAATCAACTATGCCCTAATCAGAAACAACTTACAATGTCCAGCCTGCAGTCCAGTCTTCATCGGCCTTTACTGCACCTTTATAATTTGTTTTTGTAAAGAAGGAATCAGCCGACAAGTCTTTGCCTCCATCTGCAGTACCTACATACTTATCTGTCCATGAGAATGTCTGGTTGGTAAGGTTTCCGGCAGCTTGTGCAAAATCAGCATTTGTATAGATATTTTCCTTCGATGTCAGTTCCTTGCTGATAGCTACATATTCCAGTTTGGAAGTACCTTCCTTCAAGGCATTTTCAGTTTCGGCAGTTTCTACTGTCAACGGTTTTTCTTTTCCGGTAATCAAGGTATTATACAGTTCTACCTGTGTACCGGCACGCAGACGTACTCCCTGTGCATCGCCACCGTTACCAACAAGAGTCGCATTGGCAATAACCGGATGAGCAACCGGAGTAGCAGCATAATTTGAACCGTTATTGTCGCATTCCATCAGACAGTCGCAGGCATAACCCAACTCATCTTCCGTTGACTGATAAGCAACCAGGAATTGTGCTTTTCCGTTCCAGCCTTCAGTCCAGTCGAATGAATCGTCACTACAATCCGTAGCCACCATATATTTTACATTCACAGATCCGCCAAAAAATTCGAAACCATCGTCAGATCCCTGATAAGCCTGCAGGTGTTCCACCGTCGTACCATTTCCTACACCGTAAAACGAAACGCCATTGGCTTCGTGTTCCTCATCGAAAGCATATCCTGTATATTCCAAACGAATGTATTTCAGCACACCAGAATTATCATTGTCGTCATTGCCACCATAAGTAGCATTACCTATTTCAGATTTTCCTGTACCTCCGGCAGCGTTCGTATGTGCATAGCCACAGATGTGCAAGCCACCCCATGCTCCCGGTTCTTTCTTTTCGGAAGTCATGACAATCGGTGCATCAGCAGTACCTTCTGCATTGATTTTTGCTCCCTGTTCAATCAGGATATAGTCTACTACATCATCATGCTTGGCTATTAGTGTCACTCCCGGTTCTATATTCAAGGTAGCTCCAGCCTTTACGGTATATTCACCCGTCAGGTAATAAGTCTGTCCTTGAGACAAAGTCTTCTCTCCTGTCAGTTCACCCTGTAAAGTTTCCGGTTCTACTGCTGCTTCTGTTCCACTGGTCAATGTCCATCCTGCTGTCCAGTCATTATCGGCCGGAACAGCTCCACGGTATTCAGCTGTATCGAAGAAACTATCGTTCACTTTTGTTCCTCCAGCTACTGTACCCACATAATAATTGGTCAGTAAAGGAGTGACATTTGTCTGATTTGTTTCGATTCCAACAAAATCTGCATTCGTATAAATGTTTTCTTTCGAAGAGAGTTCTCCACTGATAGTTACATATTCCAGTTTTGAAGTACCATTCTTCAAGGCATTCTCTGTTTCAGCCGTCTCAACAGTCAGCGGTTTGCCTTTTCCTACAATAATGGCATTATACAATTCCACTTCGGTACCTGCACGCAAGCGCATACCTTGGCTGTCACTGCCGTTTCCTACCAATGTAATATTTGAAAGAACAGGATGTGCTACCGGCGATGCTGCATAGTTCGTACCGTTATTATCACATTCCATCAGACAATCACAGGCATAACCCAGTTCATTTTCATTGGCCTGATAAGCTACCAGATACTGTCCTTTACCGTTCCAACCTTCTGTCCAGTCGAACGAGTCGTCACTACAGTCAGTAGCCACCAGATATTTCACATTTACCGAACCTCCGAAGAATTCGAAACCATCATCCGATCCCATGTAAGCCTGCAAATGTTCTACTGTCGTACCGTTTCCTACCCCGTAGAATGAAACACCGTTGGCTTCGTGTTCTTCATCGAAAGCATATCCGGTATATTCCAGACGGATATATCTCAAGATACCAGAATTATCGCTGTCATCACTGCCACCGTATGCAGCATTTCCAATCTCAGAGCTTCCTGTTCCGTTGTTGGTATGTGCATAACCACAGATATGCAGACCACCCCATGCTCCCGGTTCTTTCTTCTCTGAAGTCATGATGATAGGCTGAGAAGCTGTACCCTGCGCATCAATCTTTGCTCCCTGTTCTACCAGAATATAATCTACCTTATCGTCATATTTGGCTGTAAGAGTCACTCCCGGCTGAATGGTCAGTGTTACCCCTGGCTTTACATGAATACCTCCATTCAGCGTATAACTCTTTCCTGTTTCCAAAGTCAGATTTTCTGTGATATCCTTATCAAGCACATAGGTTTCTTCGTTACCCCCATTATCACCGCCATTTTCATTAGCCGGTGTATCATCACTACAAGATACAGCAAACAGTGACATTCCGGCAACCAAAGCCATCGTTGCAAATTTCCAGTTCTTTTTCATATACAAAACTTTTAATTAATAGTTAGTTATCTGAATTTATATTACAAAGTATACGTTATTCCCAGTTCGAAACTACTACCCCGCCTGAAACGTTCCACCTCTACTTTCTCGCCGGTAGAAGGAACCTCCTGCTTGAAGATAACCGGCTGATTAAGCAAATCATTCACCTGTAGCTTAACTGCTACTCTCTTACTGAAGGTAAAACTTCCTACAAAATTCAATGTATGTACAGGCTGCTGTTTCACATCACCCAAACCTGAAATACCTACTGACTGTATACGGGGTCCTTGCAGATTATATACCAGAGCTGCGTTCAGCTGTTGGTCTTCACCAAAACGCGGACTATAGGTTATATCTGCATTCACCAGATAAGGAGAAGCTCCCTGCAAGGCGCGCTGTGTATTGGTATATGCCCCACCTTCAGGCAGTTTCACATCGGTATACATGAACGAAGCATTTGCGCCCAAACGAAGTTCACGAAGCAACTCTTTACGGAACTCAATTTCCAGTCCGGTTGCCATACCGTTGCTGGCATTTTGGAAAGAATGTACTGTAGCTCCACCTGAAAGTTCCTGTATCTGTTCGATCGGATTCTCCAGATGCTTATAATAAGCTGTTACAGAGAACATGTTTCCGTTTTCCTTAAACAATTCATAACGCAAATCCAGGTTATAGTTATATCCGTTCTGCAAATCGGCATTACCTCGGATTTGAGCTGATCCATAAGATTCCTGATACAGGAACGGAGCCATTTCGATAAACGAAGGACGGGTTACGGTACGTGAGAATGAAAAACGCAGACTGTTTTCCTTATTAAACTGATAACGAAGGTTCATGGCCGGAAACAAATCGTTGCTGTTCAGGTCTCTTCGTTGCAAGGTACCCCCGTCTTCAGCATAATTGACCCACTGTTTACTGCTTTCATAACGGAGTCCGACATTTACCAGCAAGGCTTCCACCGGATAGATGTCAGCCAGAAGATATCCTGCATAAATACGGTTTCCAGCTGAGTACCTGTCCTTAGGCTGCTGTGAACGGGTAATGGAAACTTCGCCGTTTTCGATACTTTCCTGATTCAGAAAATCAGAAGGTGTATAGATGTCTTCTTCGCTACTGATAGTCGGATTCAACTTGTTCAGGTTATAATAGAAACGGGTAGAGAAATAATCGCGAGTCTTGTCTTTGTAAGTAAATCCTCCCTGCAATTTATTCTGTGCACCAAACTTATATTCACCCATCAGATTACCTACCCATTCCTTCTCATCCAATGTACCGAAATAACGCATCGTTTCCTGGCGGTTCAGTTTGAACAGTTCTAATGTATTATCTTTCCGGATAAACATTATCTGCCTACGGTCCGGTTCATCACTGGTAGTTTTGCTATAAGAACCTCCCCAATGTAATCCCCATTTATCGCCGAAGAAATGTTTTCCACTCAGTTGGTGATTCTGCAAACCATAAATATGTGTTACGCTGTTGCTACCCAACAGATTATGGTCTTCATAGTCATAACCTTCACGCCGCATATAATTATCGATGGCATTCCGCGCATAAAAAAAGGTATAACTCAACTGGTCTTGTCCACGGAAACTATATCCCAAACTTCCCAAACCGGCTATTTTCAGTTCATTCGAATAACTGTCATAAGTGAAATCATTCAGAGTAGTACCGGTAGCTTCCAGCGTACGTACACTGGCATCCATCATAGCCTGCTGTTCGTTACTGACACCTAACGATGCAAGGACACTCAACTTACCACTTCCCAAATCAAAATTCTTACCGAAACCGACATTTCCACCAAACTCCGGCAATGCATGTTTTCTGGAAACATCAAAACTGGTATTAAACAACGGATTCGTCTGAGCATAATCCTCAAAATCGGCCAACTCCATATCCCGCAAACGGCTATCCAGCGAAGGAGTCTTAAACAAAGTTCCTTCATGGTCCATCCGATACATTTCTTTTCCTAACGTATTGAACTTTCCACCGGTATTGAACGAAACACTGAAGAAATTCTCACCCGTCTGCTCTTTCGTCCCGATATCGATATGTGCACCTGAATAATCGGCAAAAGCATTTGCCTCGTACACCTTACTTACTGTAATATTCTTTACAGTAGAAGTTGGGAACAAATCCAACGGAATCAACTTGTTGTCCGGATTCGGCGAAGCAATGGGAAGTCCGTTCAGAGTAGTCGTACTGTAGCGGTCGCCCAATCCACGCACAATAATCTGTCCTGCCGAGGCAATGGAAACTCCGGTAATCTTCTTGACACCTTCCTCTACATTCGAGATGCCTTTGGCACTCATTTCCTTGGCACCAATGTTCTCGATAGCTACACTTGATTTCTGACGTTCCATCATCAAGGCACGTTCATTTTCCAGATTCTTCTTAGCCACCACAGTCACCTCATCCAACTGCTGATTATCAGGCGCCAAAGCAATGACCAGTTCCTGCGACTGTCCTTTCTGTACCTGAATCTGTTCGGTCTTATATGAAACATATTGTACAACCAATGTACAAGTTTCACCAGCAATCCGGTCTAGTTCGAAACGTCCGTCCATATCAGTTATAGCCCCAACTGTAGTACCGCTAACCTGGACGGTAGCTCCTATCAGCGGTTCTTTCGTCGAACGGTCAATCACCACTCCTTTTACTGTAAAAGCCTGCGCGCTGAGACTTGTCACCAGCATAGAGGCTGCCAAAATCATCTTATTCGTGCTTATCATGCTCTATATCTTTTACAGCCGCAAAAATATGCCACGAATATTTCTTACAGATTTCATCCTGTTAACAATCCGCTTACGCCACATTTCTTCCATACTCCGACAAAAAATATATGATTCAAAAGCAATGAGAATATATCACACATGATATACACCTTAATTTTATTAATTAGCCCTTCTAGCACAGAAATGCTACCTGCTGTTAGCAAAATGAAGAATGCTTCTTTTAAAAATAGTGAAATTTTTCCGTAATCAAGTAGAAAGCCTTTTTTTCCATTGATATTTCCTTTCTTAAATGATTGGGTTTTCAAGAAGAACTTTTTATCTTTGTAGCGCAAGAAGAAAAAAGCAAACATTATATACATATAACTTAAATAATAAGCATTATGAATTTTGTAACAAACGAAAAACTTACCATTGTTGGTGCTGCCGGTATGATCGGTTCTAACATGGCTCAGACTGCTATCATGATGGGCTTAACTCCTAACATCTGTTTGTACGACCCGTACGCTCCAGGTTTGGAAGGTGTTGCTGAAGAATTGTTCCACTGCGGTTTCGAAGGTGTTAACGTTACCTTCACTTCAGATATCAAAGAAGCGCTGACTGGTGCTAAATATATCGTAAACTCAGGTGGTGCAGCTCGTAAAGCTGGTATGACTCGTGAAGACTTGCTGAAAGGTAATGCTGCTATCGCTGAAGAATTCGGTAAGAACGTTAAACAGTACTGTCCGGATGTTAAACACATCGTTGTTATCTTCAACCCGGCTGACATCACTGGTTTGATTACTCTGCTGTATTCTGGTTTGAAACCTGGTCAGGTTACTACTTTGGCTGCTCTTGATTCTACTCGTCTGCGTAGCGAACTGGCTAAACACTTCGGTGTATCTATGGACGCTGTTGAAAACTGCCGTACTTACGGTGGTCACGGCGAACAGATGGCCGTATTTGCATCAACAGCAAAAGTTAATGGCAAACCTTTGACTGACATTATCGGCACTGACGCTCTGACTAAAGAACAATGGGCTGAAATCCAG
>ENA-OPAL01001034-OPAL01001034.1-human-gut-metagenome-genome-assembly--contig:-NODE-1034-length-18259-cov-4.666062_pt1 | contig 18259 bp, 17 predicted proteins | sample MGYA00241057_ERZ501430 | MGnify/ENA primary metagenome ERZ501430 (study PRJEB25962, sample SAMEA2042506) | human gut metagenome | biome: human gut; feature: human-associated habitat; material: faeces...
AAAATGGAGGTAGGACCATCTGCACCGCCGATAATGGAAATTGCCGCTGCTGCTTTTCCGTTGAATCCAAGGAAGATTGCAAGGAAGTAAGCAACATAGATACCAAGCTGTGCAGCTGCTCCGAGAAGGAAACTCTTCGGATTGGCAATCAGCGGACCAAAGTCTGTCATCGCACCAACACCCATGAAGATCAGGGATGGAAGAATACTCCATTCATCAAGCAGATAGAAGTAATGCAGAAGACCACCAACACCGTTGGACATGTCTTCCGGATTTGCCATAATGTCCGGGTAGATATTTACCAGAAGCATACCAAAAGCAATCGGAACCAGAAGAAGCGGTTCAAATCCTTTTTTGATAGCAAGGAATAAGAATACACACGCCACCGCGATCATCAGATAGTTTCCCCATGTAAGATTAAAGAATGCTGTCTGATGGATCAGGTTGGACAAGGTTTCTGTTACATAAGACATTTGATTACCTCCCGTCCTAGTTCATTGTAGCCAGAGTATCTCCGTTTTCTACGGATGCACCTTCGGATGTATCGATGCTGGCTACTGTACCATCCTGTGGAGCAACAACCGGGATTTCCATTTTCATGGATTCCAGAATGATGATATTGTCACCGGCTTTTACTGCCTGGCCGGCAGATGCTACGATTTTGAGAACTTTGCCCGGTACGGAAGCGGTAACTTTGACTGCGCCTGCACCTGCTGCCGGAGCTGCTGCTTTTGGTGCTGCTGCAACTGGAGCTGCTGCGTTTCCGTTCTCTTCTACAGTAACTTCATATGCTGTTCCGTTAACAGTAATTGTATAACTCTTCATTTTAAAATCCTCCTAAATAATGATTATCTTTTTCTGCGGTTGATCTTACGGATGGAGCGGACTACAAATCCGTCTGTGCTTGTCTTTCCTTCAGAAGCAGCAATCGCTGCTGCAATCACGGCAACAAGCTCATCATCATCTGTAACATCCTCTACGACTGGCTCAGCAACTGGTGCTGCAGCGGCTGGTGCCGGTGCTGCGGCTGCCGGTGCCGGTGCGCTCTCTTTTTTCTTTCCTTCCACAAGGCCAGGAATATATTTGAAAAGAGAGATCACAAAGATCAGGAATGCCAGGATCACAAATACGGTACCAAGACCCATCAGTGTGTTCAGGGCTGCCTTCTCCATATTCTGTGCCAGTGTATAATTCACATCAACAGTAAGAGAAGTCGGTGTTCCTGATTTATCAAATACATAAGTGAAATTCGCTTTGTTTTTCTCGAAGGATACCGGAACAACAACGGTGTACTGGTCATCGGAATACTCTACTGTGATATCTTTTTCATCGATATCACCTTTTTTCTCACCAAGTTCTTCTCTGGAACCGTCCCAGGCGCTTGCTGCGCTCTGTGTGAAAGCATCCTCTGATTCTAGATAGCCCTGGATATCATCCTCGGACATTGCGATGATCGCATCTGTCAGGCCTTTTGTTGTTGTAACAAGCTGACTCTTTACAGAATCATCAACCTCATCAGCAGCCCATGCAGTAGCTGTGCATCCGATCAGAAGTGCGGCTACGCAAAGGAATGCCATGCAGACAGAAGAGATCTTTTTATAAAACTGTCTCATACGCTCACCTCACTTAGACTGTTCCATGCTTTTTGGATGGACGGTCTTCCCTTTTTGTGAACAGCATCTCAAAAGCGCCGATTACATATTTTCTTGTATCTTCTGCTTTGATCACAGTATCCACATACCCTCTTGCTGCTGCAGATGCGATACCGTTCTGGAGCTCCTTATACTCTGCTGTTTTCTCGTTCAGTGTAGTAGCGTCAGCTCCCTCATACATGATCTTGGCTGCAAGAGAAGCATCCATCATACCGATCTCTGCGCTATCCCATGCATAAACCATATCTGCTCCCACAGATTTGCTGTTCATGGCAACGTATGCAGTTCCATATGCTTTACCGATCACAACATTTACCTTCGGTACCGTTGCAGATGCAAAAGCATGTACCATCTCACCTACGGATTTAGCCATCATCTTCTCGTTGCAGAGAGTGGCTTTAAATCCGGTTACGTTGGTAAGAGTAAGTACCGGAATCTCGAAAGCGTCACAGAATTTTACGAACTCTGCTGCTTTTCTTGCGCCTCTGGAAGAAAGAGTTCCATCAGAAACCTCTGTCTTATTACCATCAGCGTCATAAGACTCACTTCTGTTTGCAACTGCACCAACAGTAGCTCCGTTCAGGCGGAGAAAACCTGTTACGATATCCTGGCCGTAAGCTGCCTTTGTTTCAAAAAACTCACCATTATCAGCGATTCTTGAAAGCGCAATAGCTGTGTCGCCTGTGCAGCCTGCAATATCATCACATACTCTGTTCAGGTCATCTGTGCATTCCTTGAAGCTGTCATTGTCTTCATTATTCTCCGGAAGCATGCTGACCAGTGTACGGATCTGTCCAAGGATCTCCTCTTCTGTTCCGATGCCGTCAACAAGTCCTGTCTCCTCACTCTGGAACTGTGCGGAAGCTGAATCGCATTTTTCCACTCTGTTTCCCTCCAGCGCATTTGGAGTGTTTACAAACAGTCTGCCCTTCTTCTCCTCTACAAATGTAAAGTCTGTAAGAGCCGGTACAACTGCCATTCCACCGCCGCATGTTCCGAAAACAGCAGTGATCTGTGGAATAACACCGGATGCCAATGTCTGTTTCAGATAGATCTCACCAAATGCCTCAAGTGCATCGGTAGCCTCCTGAAGACGAAGTCCCGCACAGTCTACAAGACCGATAACAGGTGCTCCAACTTTCAGAGCAAGATCATAAATTTTGGCGATCTTTTTGGCATGCATCTCACCAACTGTTCCGTTCAGTACAGATGCATCCTGGCTGTATACATATACCAGGCTGCCGTCAATCACACCATATCCGGTGATCACACCGTCTGAAGGTGCCTTTTTTTCAGTCATGTTGAAATCTGTAGTTCTGGCTGTGACAGCCTGTCCGATCTCAACAAAACTGTTGGCGTCAAGCAGGGAATTGATCCTTGCAGCCGCTACGCTTTGTGTCGCATTACTCATTATACTATGCCCTCCATTTTTTTATTAATATAACCAAAAATTCAGCCGAGTATAATTGTACCTTTTTTTAAGCGAAAATTCAATACTTTTCGTCATGAATGTTAAAAAATTAACCCCTGACAGATGTCAGGGGTCGACCGATCAGTGAAAATAATCCTGAAAAATCTTATTTACATACCATTTATAGGTGATTCTGCCGATTTTTTCATTCGATGTCACAGAACAGGAGACTATTTCTTTTCCATTCAGCATTGCATGAAGTGTACCGATCTTCTGATTTTCACGTACAGGTGCTGCTATTTTATCCGGAAGTTCTGTTTCCCATATAATTGTTTCTGTTTTTTTCAGAAGATATCTTTTCGTCTGCTCTTTCTCCGGCAGAGACGCATGTACTTTTAATCTCCTCTGCAATTGTTCCGGATATGCTGAATCTTTATCTTTCTCCGGGTATGGACTGTTTTCCTCCGGCACAGCATCTGTCACTGTGATTTCCGGAAGGTCCGGAAGATCCGGGAGAAGCACATAACTGTAATTTTCCCTGCCATAAGACAGCAGTTTTTTTGTATCGGACCATTTGTAATTTTTGTTTCCGGGCCAGCCACATCCAAGCAGTGCCACAATAAACAGTTTTTCATCCTGTCGTACAGCACAGACATAACAGTATCCGGCATTGCCGGTGAAACCGGTTTTTCCGGAAATCACACCAGTCTCCATATCCAGAAATGCATTGGTATTATGAACCGAATAATGTTCCTTTCCGGAAATATCTGAGAATGTATAATCCCTGGTCTGTGTGATATGGACAAATGTCGCATTTTTTATGGCATATGCCATGATCAGTGCCAGATCTCTGGCAGTTGTATGATGAACTCCTCCTTCATCTTCTGCATCCAGCCCATTTGGCGTTACAAAATGTGTGTCTGTACATCCCAGTGATTTTGCTTTTTCATTCATCAGGAGCGCAAACTTTTCCACAGAGCCGCCAATATGTTCTGCAATGGCTACTGCCGTATCATTATGGCTTTTCAGCATCAGCGAATATAACAGATCTTCCAAATAAAACTGCTGGCCTTCCCGCATTCCCAGGTGTGTCTGTGGCTGTGATGCCGCATTCCTGGAGACCTGTACATAATCATCTCCGGAGGCCATCTCAAGGGCCAGAATACAGGTCATGACTTTTGTAGTGCTGGCATTTGGCCGTCCTTTATAAGCCTCTTTTCCATACAGCACCCGTCCGGTTTCTCCATCCATAAGAACTGCCGAAAGCGCATAAAGCTGCTCTTCTTTCGCCCAGACAGGAAATATCTGCAGAATAATAAGGACCGCTGTCATCAGCACGACAGCGGCCATACGCCTGTTTTTCATACTATCACCCCGCATACATTTCTATAATTGTTTGCAGCAACCACTATATTTTTAATTTTATGCAGGAGTATCCCAGTGATATAACTTTCTATTTTTATCCGTCAAATTCATTATCCATTAAAGGTCAAATTCCATCGTTCAGAAAGATGTCCCGGACGAACTGCCAGCGCAGAGAGTTCTTCAAGCATATCCGGCGCTTTTTCCAGAGCCTCTTCCATAAGGCTGTCCAGTTTCAGAAGTTCTTTTCTGCAATCAACCTCCGGTTCCGGGCTCATAAAAAACTCTGTGATAAAAGCAGCTCGTTTCTTTCCTGCCGGAGAAAGAGCATGTTCTGAAAGTCTTTTCTTTCTTCCTCCATCATCGCATACCAGAATACAGGTAAAAATCTTCATCATCTTCAGTGACAGGTAAATATTCCAGGTACGAATAGCCGGCAGTACCTGATGAATCGTCCAAGCACTGAAAAAATTTGCGCGGATACCGTGGGACGGATAAAAATGCAGAGGATTCTTTCCAGTCTCATACATCAGCATACGGTCAAATTCTTTTTCCAGAAGTGTATGGGAAATCTTGCCCTCTTTTGCTACCTGGTTTACATAGGGGTGACAGGTAGAATCCAGAATATAGTGGCATCCAAATCCCAGCATATATGCCATCAGTGCCGGATTTTTTTCTTTCCTGACCCTGGCCATACCTTTTTCAAAAAATTCCCTTGCTTTTTCTCCATGCATCTTTACTCCATACTGTGTCACCGGATTTTTTGATATAAAATAATAAAAGAGAATATCCGGGCCATGCTGTCCGATCCGATACAGATTTCCATTGCTGCGGATCAGATGCTGCAATTTTTCAGGAAGTTTTCGGCAAACCCTTTTCCCAAAAAGATCATGTGTGTAAGTTGTGGGCATTTTCTGTTCCTCCTCTTTTGCTTATAAAGTGGACATAATCCTCCCCCTGTACAGCAGATTCTGGTATCTGTTAATGTCTTCTGCTTTCTATACATCCAGTTTCAACTGAATTTCTTCCTCAGCCTCCGCCTTAAAATCTTCCAGCTGAACAGGATCCATTTCCGGAAGTTCATCAAGGCCCTGAACACCAAAGCAGCGCAAAAATTCCTCCGTTGTTCCAAGAAGGATTGGACGCCCCGGTGCATCCAGACGGCCAAGTTCTCTCACCAGATCATAATCCATCAATTTATTAATGGCATGATCACATTTCACACCACGGATTTTTTCAATTTCTGCTTTTGTGACAGGCTGTTTGTAGGCAATGATCGAAAGTGTCTCAAGCATAACATCTGTCAACGTTGGTTTTTTCGGCTGTGCAGCAATCCTTATAAGGGAATCGTAATATTCTTTTTTTGTGCAAAGCTGAAAGGAATTCTCTAATTCAATAATCTGAATTCCCCGTTCTTCCTCCTGATAATGAATCATCATATTGCGGATGATATTCTCTGTTGTTGTAACATCCTGCTGGATTGCTTTGGCAATACGGCTTAATTCTACTGCTTCGCCCATTGCAAAAAGAATCGCTTCAATTTCCCCTTCAATTCGTTTGATTTCCACTTATCGTCCTCATTCCTGCTGTGTTATTCTTCCGCAAACTCTGTCAGATTCTTCCATGTTTCCGGATCCGTGATAACTTCTATGTGAATATCATCAAAAAGATCTGCCTGTTCTGCATGAACATGTCCCATTTTCATCAGCTCCAAAATCGAAAGAAACGTAACGATCAGCTGTACTCTGGAATGCTGATCTTCCATCAGCTGCCGAAAACTGAATTTACGATGTTCTTTTGCATAGTCCCGCATCTCCAGGAGTTTGTCTGACAATGAAATTTCTTCTTTTTCGATCCGGCCAAATTTGCTTCGGATAGGATCAATTTTATTTTCCTGCCTGCGGATCAAGCTCTGATAAATCGCACTCATCTTTTCCAGTGTCAGCCCCCGCAGGAGTTCCTGTGGATCAGATGGTGGTGCATATTGCAGCACTTCCTCCGGAAGATCCTGTTTCCGGTAATAAACTCCTGCCGCGTCCCCGAGTCTGTCCCTTAATTCATAGGACATATATTTGTACATCTTATATTCCAGAAGTTTCTGCACCAGTTCTGCTCTCGGATCTTCCTCTTCACCTTCTTCGTTGATTTCTTTAGGAAGGAGCATTTTGCATTTGATATCCAGAAGAGTAGCTGCCATGACCAGAAACTCGCTCATAACGCCAAGATCTTCCTTCTCCATGGAATGCAGATATTCCATATACTGGTCTGTGATCTCCACAATAGGAATATCATAGATATCAATCTTGTTTTTGTCAATCAGATGCAGCAGCAGATCCAACGGACCCTCAAACACATTTAATTTAACAGATATTGCCATAACATTTCCTCATTTCATTTATTCGGAAGGTTTTACATCAATCACCAGCAATTCTCTTGGGTTGTGTATCCTCAGAGGAAGCGTATGCTCTCCAAGTCCTGCACTGACAAACATGTGCTGGTTTCCCTTATGAAAATCTCCGCAACAGAAAGGCGGCAATACCAGATACTGAGGAGAAGAAAGCCCTTGATGCTCACTGAATCGTACAACACCTCCATGATAATGTCCGGACAAGATCATATCTGCACCCCATTCATAATATGTTTTTCCGTATTTGGGGTTATGTGCCAGGAGAACCTGCATTCCATTTCTTCCCGGTTTTCCTATCAGTTTTTCCATGACTTCTTTTTTTAGTTTGGGAGATCTTGGCTTATGATAATATTCAATAGGCAGTTCCAGCCCCCAGAAACAGATGCTGTTTCCTTTCAGGATCGCATGTTCATGTTCATTTCTCAGAATATGCACCCCCGCCTTTTTCAGCGTTTTTTCATATATCCTGTATTGTTTTCCGTTTTCTTCTGAAAGAGACATTTTATATTCATGATTTCCCAGGGCATAATATACCGGAAAATACTGTGCAAGCTCTTTCAGCAATTTGCATGCAGTCACCAGCGTATCCGGACAGGTACGTACCGCCATATCTCCGGCTGACAGTACAGCATCCGGTTTTTCCCTGCGTATCGCTTCAATAAGTCCGGCATTATCTCTTCCGTAAGAAAATCCATGAAGATCTGCAAGTAAAACAAATCGTATCCCTTCCAGATTCCGGATTTTATTCGTATAAATCTGGTATTTTTTTATTCTGAATTTTTTCATTTTATTTTCCAAAACCACAATTCGGGAATGTACAGACCGGACAGTTCAGACAGAGTCCACCTTCTCCAAGTGCGTTAATTTCTTCCGCTTTTATTTTATCATCTGCCATTATTCTCGGAAGGATCAGGTCAAATACTGTCCTTTTTGCATACATGACACATCCCGGAAGGCCGAGTACCGGAATCTGTCTTCCATTCCGTTTCAGATATGCCACCAGAAGCATTGCTCCCGGAAGTACCGGTGCGCCATAAGTTATGATCTCCGCTCCCGTATCACGGATTCCTCCGGGGGTTCGGTCATCAGGATCCACACTCATTCCTCCGGTACAGATGATCAGATCCGCCCCCTCATCTGCAAAAGAAAGAACTTCTTCTGTGATCAGTGCTTTGTCATCACCCGGCATTACCTGCCCGATGATTTCAGTTGGAAATTCAGAAAGTTTTTCTTTCAGCACAGGAGTAAATGTATCCCGGATCAGGCCTTTTCTGATCTCACTTCCGGTTGTGACAATACCGACTTTTTTTTGATGATAGGGCAGGATATCAAAAACAGGATACTCTCCTGCAGCTTCTTTGGCAGCGTCCATTTTCTCTTTTTCGATCACAAGAGGAATAATTCTGGTCCCTGCGATCTTATTTCCTCTTTTTACCGGAAAGTCCCCATGTCTGGATGCGATCATCATCTCTCCAAGAGAATTGACTGCCACAAGTGCTTCTCGTCGGATCTTCAGAACACCATCTATTTCTGATACCACTTCTATCTTACCTTCTTTGATATCTGTTCCATGCATTTTCAAGGAATCGCCCGCACAGATTCTGTAAAGAATTTCTGCCGCCTCATTTTCATGAAGGATTCCTTCTTTTTTTTCCCAGACAAAAAGGTGTTCTTTTCCTACTGAGAGCAAAAGCGGTATATCGTCTTCTTTTACCACATGCCCCTTTTTGAAAAGAACGCCTTTTTTTTCATCTTTTATGATCTGTGTGATATCATGGCACAGAATGTGTCCTACTGCATCTTCTGTTCTGATCTCTTTCATGCAAAATCCCTTCTCTGTTCTGTTATTTCTCCAATCCGCTTTATTATACATCCTGTCAGGCATTTTTGTCAAAAACATGTTTGCATTTACAAAATGCTGCCTATAAAAGATATTCCCATGCCGCACGTTTCAGCCAGTCGTGATAATCCGCTTTTTGTACTGTCTCTCCATACAGGATATCAATACTTCCTATTTTCTTTCCATTCTGATAGTATTCCTGTTTTCCGGCTTTTTCTCCTTTTTTCACCGGAGCAGTCTGTTCTTCTGGAAGAACCACTTTCTTTTTCACATGATCCGGTTTTGTTCCATCTGTACTGAGATATCGGAATTTTCCTTTATAGACAAGACTGGCTTCCTGCTTTACTCCCTTTCGGATCTTCAGAGGTTTCAATTTTTCCGGTACATCATCTGTATATAATATACATTTTGAAAAGCCATAATTTAAAAGGGCAGCCGCATCACGAAATCTTGTTTTGGGGTCCGGCGCTGCCATCACAGAAGCGATCAGTGTAATCCCGTTTCTTTTTGCCACTGCACTGAGACAATATTTGGCAATACTGGTACTTCCTGTTTTCAGTCCCATACATCCTTCATAACTCCGAAGCAGTTTATTTGTATTCGTCAGAGTAAATTTGGAGGAACCTTTTCTGGTTACATGGGTAATATCTTCCATCCATACCGACGAATATGTAAGAACTTCCGGATACCGACTGATCAGTTCCCGGCTCATAAGTGCAATATCATAAGGAGTGGTATAATGATCTTTTGATTCTGTCAACCCACAACAATCCACAAAATGTGTGTTCTTCATGCCAAGTTTCTCTGCCCTCTGATTCATCTGTTCCACGAAGGCCTGCTCAGTCCCTGCAAGATGTTCTGCCATTGCCACGCTGGCATCATTTCCGGATGCGATCACAATACATTTGATCATGGTTTCTGCTTTTTGTGTTTCCCCTTCTTCCAGATATACCTGGGAACCGCCCATGGATTTCGCATAAGCGCTTGTCGTGATCGTATCATCCAAATGCAGCCTGCCATCCCGAATGGCATCAAAGATCAGGATCAGCGTCATAATTTTTGTAATGCTTGCAGGGCTTCTTTTCGTATCCGGATCTCTGGAATAGATCACTGTGCCTGTCTCTTTCTCCATCAGTACCGCACCTGGTGCTTCAATAAGGTTCTGATTTGAATTTTCCAGCGTTTCGTCAGGTTCTCCCCGGACACCAAGAGGGCTGAAAATAAAATTCAGTGCTATGCTCCATACCACCATACTCTTTTTGATCCTGCTGTATTTCATAAACTCACTCCTATAAAATTCTCTCTGTTCTATTTTAAAGGCTTCTGTCCTGAAATATGCCAGAAATCCCAAAACAGACCGAAGAGAACAAAAGCTCTTTGCTTCCATTCTCCCGGTCTCTTTCTTATGAAAACAGTAAGGGAATCGTATTTTTTATACAGTCATTGTGAGAATACCTGTCATATCTGGCTTTTTCATTCACAAAAGTAAGAGATGCCTCTCTGTTTTCCATTGTTAAGGCAGCAACACCTGTGGCAATTTCTTTTGGATTTTTTCCATAGGCTGCCTCTGCTTCTTTCACGATCCGGACATTTTCTGTATTTGCCAGGACTTCTTTCAGATAGTACCGTAAAACAGGTTTTTCCCAGACTGTATACTGACCCAGGGGAATATTCTGAAATGTAACTGCGGCAACGGCATAGCCATTTTCATCCACTTCGTAACTGTCTGGCACAAAAGTCACATAATCTTCATAATGATGAGAAACGCCCGCCAGATCTGTTCCTTCTACAGAAAAGAAAAATGTTGGATTTCCATGCGCCCAGATAATATCCGCTTCTTTTATTTTCTTCATTACAGTAATCGTTCCAAAAGGCAGGATCACAGGTGTATTTTCGGCCTGCAGAAAAATCTCACTCGTCAACACACCTTCTTTTTTCTCAAAAACAACGGTTTTGTCATAATTGCCTTTGTAGTTCTCCGGATTTTTTGTTTCCACGATCTGGAACTTCCCACCGTTTTCCTCTGTGATCAGAAGTTCTTCCGTATAGTACGATTCTCTGTCGCTGTCATATCTTAAAATTCTCTTTTCGCCCAGATCATCTTCATAGGCTTTCTTTTCCTGGTTCCACTGATAAACTGTAAATTCCGCTCCGGTAAGCGGCTCTCCAGTATATACATCTGTTTTTTTCAGGCGGATAACTCCCTTATATTCTGGTACTTTTTTATTCTGTACTTCCAGAAAAAGACTTACGCTTTCATCTGATATATCTACTTCCTGTTCCCATTTTCCTTCATATCCTTTCGGATTCTTGGTTTCTGTTATTTTAAATTTTCCGGTATTATCAGCTGTCTGCAAAAGTTCTTCACTGACATAAAGCTGCTGTTCACTGTCATATTGCAGAACTGTTCCTGTTGTCTTATACGCTTTCCTGGCAGCACTGTATTCATACAGCGTAAACTCTGCATCTTCCAGAATATCTCCGGTTTCTTCATCCGTTTTCCGGATTTCAATTTTCCTTTTATTTTTCTGATAATTCAGGGCTTCAAAGGTAAAGGTTTTAGCTGTTCCTGGCTCTGTCAGCCTGATATCTTTCTGCCAGTTTCCAGTATAATTTACAGGTGCTTTTGTCTCACGGATGCGGAATTTTCCCTGATTATCCTCCGTATAAGAAAATTTTTCCGAATTATAGGTTCGCTTCTGTTTGTCATAAGTCAGTGCTTTTCCGGTTTTTCCATAACTTCCTGTCTTCTTGCTCCATTCATATAAAGTAAATGCCGCACCGGCAAGCGGATCTCCGGTATCACCATCTTTTTTTGTAATAACAACTGTTCCACTGATATCCATAATATCTGTCACACTTACAGCCGTTGTTTTTCCGGATAAAACAGTAAAACTTTTAATCGCTGTGCTTAAGAGATAGCCTGTTGGTGCCTTTATTTCTTTCACATAATATTTACCCGGAATCAATTTGGAAAATGTGTAAACTCCCGTTTTATCTGTGGTTCCGATCTCTATCCTCTGATCTTTTTTATATCTGGTACGGTAACCGGACTTCAATGCTTCTGCCGCATAGATCGCATACTGTGCACCTGCAATCTTTTTTCCGGTATTAGCCTCTGTCTTGGTAATTTTTACATTTCCGTAACCAGATGGTTTCATTGAAAACGTGAGCTGTCCTCTTGTTCCCTGATATACGTATGCTCCAAAATCCTGCACTCCATCTTTTCCTGTCTGTGATTTTCCATCTACCAGAATATAAGAAACCGGCTGTAACAGCATTTTACAGGAATACTTTTGTGATGCTGACGTCTCCAGTGGAAAGATCAGGTAAAAGCGGGCCCCATCTTTCAGAGTCAGACTTGTACCACTCATCATATTCGGACTTGTCAGATGTGCTTCCCGGTCTGCTGCACTTTCCCAATAGGCAAGCTGCCAGGTTGCTGTGGCCGGCCTGGTTATTATAATCCCATTTCCCGCTTTTCCTCCATCTGTTATTTTCAAAAGCGGGCTCATCTGAAATCCGTTTTTCATACTATTCGGTATATACGGCAGATTGTCCGGCCTCGATCGAAATACACTAAGTGGAATTGTCTGACCAGTTGCAGATATCCAGCCGTTTTCTCCATAAACAGACAAAGCAGCTTTATTTCTGGGTGGAATCGTCAATGTCCTGATCTTATTCAGGAAACGGTTGATTCCCACATGCTCCACCTCAGTTTCTGTCGCATAGCCACAATCATTAAAATATGCTTTAGAAAGAGCAATGTGTGTAAAAACATATCGATTCTGCCATTTCGACCAGTTTATGTGACCGCAGGATGGATCATAACTGGTTCCCAGATCTCCCGGACCGCCATATCCAAAATACAGCAGTTTCTGAACTGTAGAATTTTTCAGCACTTTGACTGCATCATTTTTCAGTGTAGTGCTGTCCACGCCATCTTTTGTGGCTTTCAGACAATATAAGGGAGAAACTTTTTCTGCTCCCGTATCATCTACATAGTGTACGGATCGATAAGTGCAGCCCATGCGGGTCTGGTTTCCGGATCCCCAGAAATCATTTGCAGCTGTCCAGATTTCATCACAGTAAACTCTTGTCCAGACATCCAGGTAGTACTGAGAAGCACCCAACGCAGTAACCGCAAGAGTCTCATTGTCGTCTGCCGTTACCTGTGCACTTTCCGTCTGCGTAAAACTCTCCGCAAGAGCCGGTGAAAACGCAATCATTTCTCCATTTTCAATATCCTGGATCAGTTCCTGTGCTTCTTCGCTGTTTCCGGTCAGAAGATCTGCATTTTCCTCCGAAAAGACCGCAAAATCCGCTTCCTCACTGGACTGCTGCTCTTCTTCTGAAAAAATTTCTGCTGTTTTCTTATCATTTTCAGAAAAATTTCCAGACTGTTTATTTTCCGAAATCTCTGTTTCGGAATCACCCTGTGCCAGTGTTTCTTCTGTATCAGAAACTACATTTTGTTCCTGCTGTATACTTTCTGTTTCTGATCCACCATCTTCTGGATCTTCATTTTCCACAGCTTCCTCTATCTCTGGCAGATATTCTGAAGAGATTCCCATAACCGTACTGGCAGAAGCAGCTATGGAGGAACCAGAGATCAGCAGTGCCAGCAATGTACCGGTTATTTTTCTTTTCAATTTTTTCTTCCTCCTTTCCTGAGTACCAGAATTCCGGCAAGAAGGGCCACTCCTTCCAAAATCAGGAAAAATCGGATTCCTGTATCATCTCCTGTTTTTACCGGAGCTGTTTTCCCGGAAGAAGTTCCTGTTTTCTTAGAATATCCATCAGAATTTTCTTCTTTTTCGGACTGCCCGGCAGGAGTTTGAGATGGCTGTATTTTTTCTTTTTGATCTTCTTCTACGGAAAATATCCATTTTACATCCCCGTTACGAAGTGCAAAATCATTATTAAGCTCTGATGGAACTGTAATCTGGAACTTCATTTCTCCGGATTTTCCCGGTTGGAATATTCCCAGCGAAACAGCTTTATTCAGAGAAACAGCCAAAAGATCTCCGGAATACAGTTTCTTTCCATCCATTGATATCACAAGCTTTAACTTTTTCAGAAATTCCTGATCTTTCACAGACTTACATTCCGCTGAAGTGCGGAAAAAAATCTCCGCCGTATTTTCCGTTGCATTTTTGATCTTAACAGAATCCTCAAGAACATCTCCCGGCATTGCCGCAGAAAATCCTGCAAAGAAATCTTCCGGAGCCGCGATCAGTTTATGTGCGTCTCTCTCAAATACTACCCTGAGCTTAACCTGACTCTTCCGTTTTACAACCCGGCCGTTGGTATCATGTATGCATCGCAGGATCTCCTGATTTCCCCAGGGCGACATAGCATTAAAATCCGGTGAAAAATTTGCAGCCTGAATGGCATCTGCCACGATCGTGATCCCCAGTTTTTTCTCCTGATAAGGTTCTGTCCATTCTTCCGGTATTGTCACTCCGGTAAAGATATCTGCGCTTTCTCCCTGCTCCAGCTTTCTGGTACAGTAAAAATACGCACCTTTTTTTACCCAGTATTTCGGCATTCCCGTCAGATTGGTGTCATTTAATCCTTTTCGGTTTTCCAGGTTATCTGCATACGTGATCTTCACTCTTACCCAACACGGTTCCGAACGATTTGTGATCCTTGGGATTTTGGATATCCTGTCACCAGGAAGGACCATTTTCTGATTCTGATACAAAATTTCTTTTCCATTCTTTTTTTCCAGTTCTTTCATCGAAATATTGATATCACCGGTAGAAATATGGTTCGTCACAGTTACTGAATCCGAAAATTTTCCATACGCAGATACACACATTGCAATACTGCCAGCTGTCAGAATTCCCGCCAGTATCCATTTAAGAAATTTCTTCAAGCTTTTCACTCCTCTCTGTATCTGCAGATATCGGGTTTTTAAAATAGTTCCAGGCACTTTCAAAATCAGAACATCCTTCTGCCTGAACCGATTCTTCATACACATTGATCTCAAAGTCAGTAATACTGTCCTTATATGTATCATCGATCTTAGACGAATCAATGCGGAATCCGCTGCATAAAGGTGTGGTTTTCTCTCCTTCCGTGACAACATTTCGATAGTAATAATACCCGTCTTCATTGTTATACAGCCAGTTTACTGTATCCAGTCCAAGAAGTTCCACCCCTTTTCCAACATCATAATTGGAGTAGGAAAGAGCCATTCTCACATAACAATCCGCATGAAATCCTCTTTCACCACCGGAAAAGTTTCCTGCCCAGATTTCTTTAATATAGGAGGGATTCTCTTCCACTGGTGTCGGAGTCGGATCCGGAAAATTTTCTTCTATTTCTGTTGTCACATGTCCTACTGCCAGTGTATTTACTTTCTGATCAGAAGCGGAAAGATATGCAGCTGTTCCTGCTGTCAAAAGAAAACCGGCAGTAAGAAAAAAACATACAGAAATTTTCAGATTTTTCATCTGGTGACACCACCAGCCTGTCCTTTATTCTGATTTACATATTTCTGATATGCAGCCTTGGCCTGTTCCAGAACAGTTGTACTGTCATCCCCGGTATTCATGGACTGAATCGCATAAGCACGCACCGGCATATCCAGCTGCTGTGTATCCAGCTGTCCTTCAATGATATTGGCAAAAGTTACTGTGTCAAACAGTGTTGTTGTTTTTTCTCCCGGATTTAAAATATGGTTGTAAGCGTAGGTATACACCATATTCTGTCCGATTTCCTTTTTTTCCAGCTGTGTCCAGTCATTGTTCTTTGCATAACTGAAAAGTTCTGTTTTTGCCAGGGCATTTCTGGTCCCGTCCTGAGCCGCGGTAATTACTTCACTGACAGGCACCGACACCTCCAGATACACAAACGCTTCGTTTACGCCAACATTCTTTACATATGGATCTTTTTTGATCACCTGAGTAGGAACAATCTTTGTATTCTCTTCCGGTTTCCACCCTGGTTCATCCAGTTCAATATCTACTTTACCCACTGTAAAACTGTTGGTAGTTGTTTCAAAATCTGTAAGATATGCCGCAGTTCCTCCAGCTGCCAGTGCTGCGATCATTGCTCCAAGTGCGATTCCTTTTACCATTTTTCTGTTTTTCATCATAAATTCATTCCTCCATGCAATTTTTTTTATTCTTTTTTGGGGTATATGCCAGATTAGAGATCACTGACAGACCTGCCATAATACATACGGCAGTAAATGGGATCCGGGCTTTCAGAAAATATATGATATAGCCCAGATAAGGCAGGCAAAAGACCACCCGCCCGATGATCTGCGACTTTGCCACAGGAATCGGATCTGCGTTCTTGTTGGCGTCGCCTTTTGTGATAAAGGTACCTTCTTCTTTCTTCACAACTCTGTGTGTAACAACGGTATCTTCATTATGAAATGTGATAATATCTCCCGTTTCAGGGGAATACGCTCCTTCTTTTGTAAAAACAACGGCTCCTGTTGGAATCTTCGGTTCCATGGATCCGGAATAAACCACATATGGGCGTATCCCGAAAAGACCCGGAAGGAGAAGTACCATAGCAACTATGAGCATCAAAAACAAAGCTGCATTAAATATACATCGAAACAATATTTTCATTTCTATATTCTGTTTTATATACTATTTTGACAAAGATTTCCTGCTGTGGGAAAAGAAGTTTTTTATCCCGATCGTCCGAAAGATCTGGCGGCGACCGGCCCCAAATATACTGGTCCATAAAAACCTGCTTTCTGTCTGTTTCGCAATAAAAATTGTGGATATCATATGGAACGGAACCGTTCCGAAAAGTTCGTCTTATAAAGACGCTTATAGATAAAAATAAGATCTGTTTCAGATGTTGTTATTATAAAACCGGACTGCTGATAAGTCAACGAAATTCGTCCGACAAAATTCGACCATAAATTCCGACTTTCCAGAGAATTCCAGAAAGGAACTGCCACAGTCTTTTACTCCGGCAGTTCCCGGCAATTACTGTTGCGTAAGAGAATAAATGCACTCCAGCGGAATCATCATGATCTCCTGTATTTCTTTTTTCTCCTCTTCTCTGTTTTTTCCTGTAACCGGAATTTCGATTCGAAAAGCCGGCTGATGTATTGTTTCGCCATAAAACTGTTCAGGCCTTCCCATATTTCTGCGGTCCGACTGTTTCTCATAATCCATAGAATATCGTTCCAGTTTTCCTCTTGTACATTTTTTCAGATGACGCGCCAGGCGATAGCCTTTCTGACCAGCAGAAAATCCCTGTTCCTGCCTGTAATAGATGATCTTTTTTCCTGAACTGCAAAAAACCAGGAGCCCCCTGCTTGCATATTCCTGAAAGATGCGTATCAGTGCTTTTGTCTCATTTTCACTTGCCGGCTGCTGGTGTATCTTTTTTCTGTTGCAAAAACTGGTCGGAAAATTTAAAGCCGGATCCATTCCCCTGGCATTGCACACAAATTCATCACAGGGAACATCCTGCATTTTCAGCATCTGCCGAAAGATTGGATTACGCACAGTTCCATAGCCTTTTCGGCAGATCTCATATCCATCCGGATTCACTACCGGAATAATACAAAGTCTTGTCTGATCCAGAAGTTTTCTCACCTCATAAAATTCCTGAACAGTCCATCCACACTCATAATTCCGGCAAAGTTCCACTGCTGTTTCCGCAAGCCTGTCCGACATCTGCCCATCTGTTCCGGAAAAACCAGCTATACAGAAAATACATAGATCTCCGGTCCCTATTTCAAGCATGGGGATCATCCGGTCATCGTGGCTTTTTCCGATCACACGGAACTGTGTGAATTTCTGATATCTCTGAGCCGCTTCCCAGAGCAGATAATAAATATTTTCATAGGTTTTTTCCTGTACTGTTTCCATCTTTTCTTTCCCCCGATCTTTCCGTCATTTTATTATCTATGTATGCGGGAAAGCATAAAAAAAGAACCGGTATCTTAACAACGATTCCTTTTATTCACAAAATAATTCAGGATTCCGCCACCTACAATGATCACCATGGCAACCGCAACCACTCTCTTGGCGGCTTCCTGGGGCAGCTGCCCCTTTGATCCAATGGAAGCCTCATAAAAAGTCAGCGTATAATCAATTTCATGAGGTGCCCCCATGGCCAGTGTATCTGCGATCACTTCCATTTTATCATCCAACGCAGTAACTGGTATGGTAAATACAGAATTTCTGCCCTCTTCGCTTTCGTTCTGGAACTTCTCCCCGTCAACGATCATATAATCATAATTGGAACTGCTCCACTGAAGTTCTGCATACATTCTGCCATTCTTCACCAGCATCAGTGTTGGAGAAGATACACTGGCTTTTCCACTGCCGCCTTCCAGATCTACCTGTATGGAATATTCCCCATCCTCCAGATCTGTTTCTATTCCATTTTCCTTCTGCGCCGCAGCCACAGATACCGGTCCTGCCAGCATCAGTGCGAGAAACAGTACCGGCATTATCTTTATCATGTATTTCATTTCTTTTCTCTCCATTTTCCCGTTCTTTTTGTATCACTATAGCACAATGCATGTTTTCTGTAAAGAACCCACGACAAACGCATGAGTAAATAAATTGTGAACACACCCCTTTTCTAGTAAAATA
>ENA-OPAL01001036-OPAL01001036.1-human-gut-metagenome-genome-assembly--contig:-NODE-1036-length-18209-cov-5.727057_pt1 | contig 18209 bp, 18 predicted proteins | sample MGYA00241057_ERZ501430 | MGnify/ENA primary metagenome ERZ501430 (study PRJEB25962, sample SAMEA2042506) | human gut metagenome | biome: human gut; feature: human-associated habitat; material: faeces...
ATTATTAATCAGAATTCTGTTGCATTTGCAAGTTGAATTCAGCTCTTATAAGGAGCAGGAGACCAAACTTACAAGGTTGGAGGACTTATATTTGGATAATGACATAGACAAGAACCGTTACAAGGAACGGAAGTCCAAGATTGAGAAAGAGCTTTCATCCATAAAGGCTCAAATGGATAGACTGACAGACAGAATAAGACTGTCAGATTTCAACATCAAGCGGTTCAACAGTACGGACTTTACGGAGCAATATTTTAAAGAGGTGGAAGCCGACCTTGAAAAGCAGATGAAAGTCCTTCGTGAGTACGTGAAAGGCATTTACCCCTTATACATAGACAAGGTTTACTGTTTCCTGAAAGTAGATACCATTGAAGGAATGTTCAACATATTCTACGAACCACGAAAGGCTCAACAGAAGTGCGCCTACTTCATTAAAGACACATTGGCACAATATCATCCTGACATACGGAACTTCTATACTCCCAATAACACATTACTGACAGACAGTGATGAAGTGGATGCTTACTACACATTGGAGGAAATGAAAGAGATTTGTAGCAGGAACGGGTTTGAAGTCCGATACAGGGAATGATTGCAGCAGCCGTTAAGGGAATTTGAACGATATGCCTGCCTTTAGACCAAATTTTACTAAAATGGGACAGAATAGTTCAGACCATAATAAAGATAATTATTATTACTTTTGTCCCATAATTCAAACGATTAAACTTTAAATTCAGATTATGATAGAGAATACCAACTTGGAGTTAAAACTCGTTGAAATTCGGGACAATCAATATATGTCAGACCTCTACCCTGACGGTCTGCCGAGCAATGCCATTATTGATAAGACCTTGACAGCCAAAGGAGCTACAACTTGTGAATTGGATGAAAGATATGCCAAACGTAACTCCATAATCATTGAACCCAATGTTCCCGTAATTGACAGCAAGCAAGTTAAATATCCTAACTTATTGGGAGTGCGTGAAGGAGTTACGGATTACGATGTCAAGAAATATCTGCTTGACAAGTCCATACGTTACAAGAAGATTATAGTAACTCCTGAAAGCTATTCCAAAGTCAAAAAGGCTGCTGAATATGCAGGTGTAAACCTCTTTAAAGACTTCTTCCTGCTCATAGATGAGTGCGAGAAAGTTGTACAGGATGCAAATTTTAGACCTGATATAGTCTTGCCATTCTTCGACTTCTTTAGCTTTGACAACAAGGCATTGATTTCAGCTACTCCATTATCACCGAAATTAAAAGGGTTTACCAAACATTCGTTCAGTCATATCAAGATTGTACCCACTTACGACTACAAGAAGAATCTATCGTTAATAGGCACGAATAACGTACAGTTGGAGTTTTTAAAGCAAATATCCTTGAACGATAACAAGAAAGCTATATTCCTAAACTCACCTGACTATGCAAAGACCTTGATAGATAAAGCAGACATCAGGAACCACAGTAAAATCTATTGCTCCAATCAGGATAATGCCATTAACAAGCTCCATGAGGACGGTTACAGGGCTTCTGACAGCTTCGTGTCAGGTGAAATATTGGAACAGTACAGCTTCTTTACGAGCAGGTTCTATTCAGCAGTAGATTTAGATACTCCTGACAAGCCCGATATAATAATGGTTACAGACTGTTTGAACAAGGCTCAGACCATGATTGACCCTTTCACCCATTCCGTCCAAATAACAGGCAGGTTTCGTTTAGGAATTGGAAGCATTACACATATAACGAATTGGAAGGAGGGTTTAAAGCCTAAATCTCGTGAAGAAATCATTGAGGATATGGAAGCGCAAAGGAAGGTCTATAATATGCTTGCAGACTTAAAGGAAACTCTTACAGGCAGGGAAAGGCAGCTTCTGACCGAGATACAGGAGCGCATCCCCATTTATAAGGTCTTGTTTAGAAATAATGATTACAAGGGCAAGGTAAATCCGTTCTTGGTAGAATGTGACATTCAGAAGTCCAAAGTTGAATCGCTCTACCAAGACTTACAGTCCTTAAATAATGCTTACAATGAGACAGGACATTTTAATGTGTCGTACCATTATGAGCATTACAAAGAGAAACCTAAAGCAGTAAAGGCTAAACCATTGTCAAGAGAGAGAAAGTTACAGATATTGGAACGCTTGCAGGAATTAAAACCCGAAGGACTGGTCTTGAAATTCCTAACCGAAGAACAACAGGAAGAATTGAAGTCTTTAAGACATGAAGCTCCCGAACTGTGCAAGTACTATGAGAAGTTCGGCATGGATAAGATTATAGAAATCGACTATGATTTAGCTACCATGAAACGGCAACTTAAATCCGCACATAAGAAGGAGATTTACTTCGTACCAATAGATGAAATCCATAACACTTTTATAATAGGCAGACCATATTCAGAGAATGAGATAGTAACCAACTTACAGACCATATATGATAAATATGAGCTTGTGGATGATAACGGTAAACCTTTACAAGCTAAGGCTACCTACTTGGATAAATATTTTAGACTTTCTGACAGAATGACCATACCCAAAACCCGCCTTAAAGGGTACATTCCACTTGAAAAGAGATATTCACTTGAATAGTCCGATATTGGGACAGAATTATTAAAATCAATCTTTATTATAGTCTGAATAGTTTTGTCCCAATTCATAAAAATTTGAAGTAGAAAGCATTCTCAACTATAAATTTGTGAGACCGAGCGAAGCGAAGGTTGAACCCGATAGTTGAGTTGAACCCGATAGTTGAACTGTGAACGCTACTACACCCCTTTAAACTCCCCCTCTCACCAAGTGAAAGAAAAATGAGTTTAAGCATAGACCTGCCCACCCCTTCAACCATTATAAATTTTACTATTCACCTCACATCATTCATGGACTTCTTAAAGAGATACACAATACAGACATAATGGTAATATAGTCTAATTGTAATATCACTTAAAAGTAATTCAGCGAATTGTAGTAAAGTCCAAATCGTAACGGAGCAATCCAAAACGATATGGACTTTACCTATTTCAGAGTTAAATCAATCAATAATCATTTAAACAATTTATCATTATGAGAAATTTAGTTATCATGCCAGCTATGGCACAGAATCGTGAGAGAATGAATTTGGGTGAATACGCAGAGGAAGCTACAATCATTGTGGACGAACCTGTAAGACCTGTAAACCATTTCATTGAAGCCAATACGCAGGAAGTGACCTTGCATCATCTGAAACATGACTGCATTACTCCTGTGTTCTCCAAAGACAACGAACTTACCATTAACCATGCTGCATTTGTGGAAACCATACAGGATGCAGTACAGTCATTTTTTAACGGTGAGAAAGTGGAACAGGCAGACATTCGTGTAAGCCACATTATTAAAGGTAGAATCCCTGAAGCTATTCATAAACCAGCTAACCAACTGTTAGAATCTGATAAGACCATTTATTATGAAAGGGCAGCATTCAGCATTGATGTTCCTACCATTTATGAAACAGTGGGTGGAAATAAGTTGAACTTGTCTATCGTAGGTGTGAGAGCTTATAATCAGATGAACTTATACAGCAAGAAAGTTCCAGAGTTGTTCAGATTGGCGATTGGCTTCAAGAACCAAGTCTGTTGCAATATGTGCATCTTTACCAATGGTTACAAGGATGATTTAAGAGTGAGCAACACAACAGAACTCTATCGTGCAGCATTGGAACTGTTCAACAACTACAACCCTGCCAAGCATCTTTATCTGATGCAGCAATTAGGCAACACTTCCATGAGTGAACACCAATTCGCACAGATAATAGGCAAGATGCGAATTTATCAGTGTCTGCCAACAGGCTATCAAAAGGCACTGCCAAGAATGTTGCTTACTGATACGCAGATAAACAGTGTAGCCAAAGCATACATTCACGATGATAACTTTGGAAGCTTTGGAAGTGAGCTTAATATGTGGAAGTTCTATAACCTGCTTACAGGAGCTAACAAGTCAAGCTATATTGATTCATTCTTAGACCGTTCTTTAAATGCTACAGAAATGGCAGTTGGAATCAATGCGGCTTTGCATGGTGACGAACGCTATAAGTGGTTCATTGATTAAATGAGCTTATTGATTGAGAGAGGAAAGGACAGCTATTCAGTTAGTTGTCCTTTCTTTGTTTCTACCAACTTCTAAAATTTATAATCATGGATAAACAGATAGACAAACTTATAAACCATATTAGAGATTTGGAAAACCGTTTGGGAGAAGTGGATAACAACCTTAGATATATAAAGGTGGTACAGGCATTAAAGCATTCCTTAGATAAATTGGATAATATGCTGGAAGATGATGCCGCATTGCAACGCAAATACCAAGCAACCTATCTTAGCTACTTTTATACAAGTTGCGGATTTTCCTTTTATGACAGGGTATGCAATTCCATTTTGGATTATAAATATGGGAACAGACCATTTTGAGGAATAGCATATATAATAAGGTGTGGAATATCTTTATAAGGTGTTCCCACCTTAGATATATTCACTTTCACTATTAGTGAATGTTCCTTTAGTAATCAATGGGTTAGTAAATCCAACTTAAAATTAATATTCACTTTTATTCGTTTCACTATAAAACAGAACATTATGTCACTCAAATATTCAAGCACAACCGCAGACTATCTTGTTTGGTCTGATGCAATGAACCTCATAAGGAAGTTAGCCAAAGACGAGAATTATAAAATCTCACTTCTTATAGCTTTGGGGTGTTTCACAGGATTAAGAATATCTGATATTCTATCTCTAAGGTGGAAGCAGATATTAAGTACTGACGAGTTTACAGTAATTGAGAAAAAGACAGGCAAGGTAAGAACTATCAGACTGAATCCCCAATTACAGCAGCATATCAAAGAGTGCTACGAGCATATAAACCCAGTTGGGATTAATGCACCTATCTTAGTAAGTCAGAAAGGCACTATCTTCACAGTTCAGAGAATTAACATCATTCTTAAAGAGGTGAAGAAGAAGTACAGGTTAAAGATTAAGAACTTTAGTTGCCATTCACTTAGAAAGACATTTGGCAGGCAGGTCTATAATATGAACAGTGATAATGCTGAACTTGCTTTGGTAAAGCTGATGGAACTGTTTAATCATAGTTCAGTTGCCATTACTAAGAGATACTTGGGGTTAAGACAGGAAGAAATCTTACAGACTTATGACTGTTTGAGCTTCTAATAATTGGGACAGGATTATTAAGATTCATCTTATATAGTGGTCTGAATGGTTCTGTCCCAAATACATAAAATATTGAGCTTAGATACATCTAAAGTCCAATTTTAGTAGTTTGGCATTTCAGCCTTATAGAAGTAAGTCAATTCCATCAATTTACAGAGTTTAGAACTATCTCAACTCTTATTAGTCATGTTGGAGGTAGCACTTCTTAAATATCCAACAATATGCTAACTTAAAGCTCATAATTCAAGATAGGTGGGAATATTCAGAATTTATCCTTATAAGGGCAGAAGTGAATTTACTACCTGCATGGATTTAGAGGGTTCAGATGCAGTTCTGATTAAAAATCTCATTCAGACCATGTTTGAAAGCAGGACATTTACTATTTCTTCTCACTTCCTACCTAATGATTTAAAACCTTTCATTATCTTTGTACCAATTTCAATGACCTAATGCGTTAGGGAGTTGGAAGGACATATTTAACGAAAGGTGTTATTGAAATTATCTTCTAAAGTCAAATTCTCGCAAAATTTGTAACGCTGTGAAGATGGTAGCAATAGCATCCACATCATTTGTTATATACCTACCTTTTATAAGGTTTCTATATCTCAAATTGGTGTGGGGCTATTGTTTTATCCACAGCAAGGCAATGCGAGAAGCCAGACTTTAGGGTAAAACATATATAGTTCCCACACCTTTTTTATTTAGTAACGGCTTATCCACAGGGAACAGGTGAGCACAATTAAAATTATTGCATGAAAGAACTATTCCAAGTTTTGAATAGAGAGGATAGAATTTCTATACTCAAAATATTGTCTTTATTGATAAATGAATCCAATAAGACAAACTACAATGATAATAGTGATTGGATTTTAGCCTTTAATGAAGTGGGATTTAGAACTGACGACATTAATATTAATGAAATCTTATCTAATATTGACATGGATGTTTATAACACTCCATTAGAAGATTGGCAAGTCCAAGCACTCAATTCGATATGCTTTCTTGAGAATATTCTAATCTTTAGATATGTTCCAGACGATGAGCCAAAAGAAGCTATCTATATCCAACGAGAAGCGGAAACCTATCGTAAGATAGATAAGAATAGACCATTCCCCCTATGTCACTTACCATTAATGCCAGAAGAAGTAGTTAGAATGATGACACTTCGAGCTTCAAAGCTATTTGGCAATGATACTAACATTTGGTTTGATACAGAGAATCTACGCATTACTTTGAGTAGAGGGTTTGATAATTCATATATCTCGTTCAACGACAGAATAAATGAATTTAACATTTGGTTTGAAGACTCATTCATGAGATTTGTTGGAGGAGCAGAATGGAACACCAAAAAAGAGCCATATCGTACTTTATTTGTCAATGAATGGCTAAAGTCTGGAACAACGATTGTACTTGATAAACTATTTGAAGGCTTTTCATCAAATGGTTTAGACATTAGATACAATGCCAATGTTGGAATGGGATTACACATCATAATCAGATTAAATTAAATAACTATGAAATGACTATGAGAACAATAAGATTATTAGCTACCTCATTATTGGTTGCATTAAGCATGGGAGTTAGTTCCTGTGGGGATGATGAATTGGATATGCAACCAACAGTATCTTATCCAGAGGGAAGTGAACCTTTAGATATAGTCTGTAAAGAATATGGCATTAGTGACTATGAAGACATCGAATTACTTAATTACCATAAGAACGGTTTGGAACAAGCTAACTTCTCTGGCTTACGAGAGGACAAGCTATGGCTTGCATCATTCAATGTAAAGGATAAATCTCCAATTATAAATTGGACTGATGAGTTGCCTTTTAATAGGAATCGTAGAATTTACAAAGGCTATGGAGAATATGAAGATGTCACTATTCAACAGATAACATTGTTACAGACCATATACTTTAATCCAAGTGAATTTGTAGCATCATTAAGCTACTACTTTGATAAAGATTATGGCTACCCTGCTTTAATCTTTAGACATGATACACAAACTAAAGAAGTTCAAGTTAAGCGTAGTGAAATATTTGCAGGATTTCAATATTCTATAATAAACAATGATTGTTGTTACTCATTGTTTGGCGATACTCTCTATATAGCAGAGAAAGGCTTTGGATATTCTAATATAGGAACTCTCTATACATCTGAACTTATATCTCATGAAGAAGCAATCTACAGTCATAGAGATAATAAAGGCTTCTTTGTGGGGAAAAGGAGTTTTAAATTGGGAGAGGATTTATGGCATATCCAAGTACCACAGCTAAATGATGAACCTGCTGATGCTAAGATTGAGGTCAGTGTAGAAGATAAATCTACGCCAGTTTGGAAGTTCAATGTCAATATTACACATTATGATGGGACTAAGAAGAATGTAACATTTGAAGTAGATACTGATAATGGTACAATCAAAGGACAGGATGATTATGCTTCCCTTATTATAGGTAAATGGAAGAAGACAAGCGGTGATGCTATTGCTACTCATGTAACTTATAAGAACGATGGTACATTTGAATACACAAGTTCAGAAGATAGCTCTTATAAGGAAGTTGGTAAATACAAAATAGATGGTAACAAGCTCTATGAAATGTACAGCGATGAAGATGAATGGATTATCAGTGATATTCTATTGCTTAATTCTATGACTTTATCAGTGCAGGAATTGGAAGCTGATGGAGTAACACCCAGCGGTAAGAAGTTTGCTTATCAAAGAGTGGAGTAAGAACTCATACATAATTGGTGGGGACAGCGTTTAAAATTATTTGAATACTGTTTCCATTCATAAAGAGGGATTACCTGCAAGTGGTGGATTGACGGCAGGTGATGTGTTTAGGCAAATATGAAACTATATGATTAAACATGAACATAGATAAGTACAAAGTGACGCAGAGGCTATTTAGATACTACCTAATCTATCACCTTGTCTATGATTTGTACATATTAGGACAATTTATCTATTGGTACTTTTCAGCAAGCCAATCAACATGGTATCATCGAATGATGGATAACCCTATAATGCTTTAGAAGTACTAATAATAGGACCAATTTCATTAATAAGTGGAATAATTCACATTATAATTTGACTATTAAACGACATTTGAAAGAACTTATATTAACTAATAAATTATTTAACAATGAAGACATTTAAATTACTTGGAATGACCTTATTAATGGTCTTGTGTGCTGTAAACTTCACTGCTTGCAGCGATGATGATGAGAATGATAAAGCTGCGATTGAAGAAGCCAACTTGATTGGTAGATGGCAATCCACTTGGGAGAAGATTCACAAGGTAGAGAATGGCAAGGAAGTTGTTACTTCTGATGAAGCCTATACCAATGCCCTATTAGAGTTCAAAGCTGACGGTACTTGCATAGAGAGCCGCGTTGACGGTGGATACACAGAAACCAACCGCTGGTCTCTAAAGGGTGATAAGCTAACTATCTCTTACAATGATGGTTATTCTGATGTTCTTACCGTCAATGAGCTTACAGCTACCAAGTTAGTACTTGCCTTTGAAGATTGGGACAGCACAGATGATGGAGGTGAGGAATTAGATGATATTACTACGACCACTTACAAGAAGATAAACTAATTACCCAAACTTATTTAAGACGGAGCAGCATTTAAGGAAACTCTTATGCTGCTCTCTTCTATAACTATTTCATAAACACAAAATAGACAGCCAATATTAAGCAAACAAAGGCAGCCATGTGATTCCAATGCAAAGTTTCACCTTTAAAGAATACAGTTGTAAAGACTGTGAATATGATAAGAGTTATCACTTCTTGAATAACTTTCAACTGCATCAATGAAAATGGTCCCCCATTACCACTAAATCCAATGCGATTCGCTGGAATTTGACAAGAATACTCAAAAAAAGCAATTGACCAACTAAAAGCTATTACACCTATCAATGGAAGAGCAGCAAACCAAGGATATTCCTGTTTCATCTTTAAATGACCATACCAAGCAAAAGTCATAAAGACATTCGATACTATAAGCAATAAAATCGTGAAGAGAGCTTTCATATTATTCTAATTCTACATACATTATTATATATATCAACGTGAAGTGTTAAAACTCCAGTTGGGTTTTTCTATTTTATTATACTCAAAAAAAGCAATCGCCCAGCTGAAAGCGATTACTCCAATCAGCGGCAATGCAGCAAACCAGCTAAACTCTTCACGCATTTTCAAGTGTCCATACCATGCAAATGTCATAAAGACATTCGAAAACACCAGCAATACAATCGAATATATTCCTTGTGAAACCATTTTTTAAAGCATTTTTAAAATCGGCTGCAAAGATAATCTTTCCCAATGAAAAATAATGAAATTTCAGCAGGATATTTATCCCCTGAAAAACAAATGATAACCAGCCTCATCCCTTCTAAAGCTTTTTTATATAATCAGAAGGAGATTCGCCTGTAATCTGTTTAAATACTCTGCCAAAACTATTCGGAGAATTAAACCCAACTTCATAAGCAGTCTGTTCAATATTCATAGCATTATCAGTCAATATCTCTATTGCCCTGACAATACGTAAGTAGTTAAGATAATGTACAAAACGTATTCCGGAATTGGTGAACAAGCGTGTCAGGTTTCTGACAGAAAAGCCAAAACAAAATGCAACATGCTCAATACTTAAATCCTGATTTAAGTTAGCTTTTATATAATCCAGTACAGGAAGCAAACGGATATCCTTAGGAATAATAAACGGTTGAGCAGGAAACGACGCTTCTTTACAGATATACGGCAGGACACCGAAAAATCCCATAGCAAAAGCAAAAATTTCAGGTGTACGGCTCTTGTCGACATACTCATGCGTACTGATAAAATTCAAATTACGGACCACCAGTTCATCAGTCTTATAAATAGCAAAACAATCCTCCCTGATATCCTTCAGGCAGAAGTAACTGGTAAGCAATGAAATCTGAGTGTTGTTACTCGACAAACGATGTTCCACTCCGTTCGGAATCCATATCAGATGACGTCCCGTCACAAAATAGCTACTACCGGCTACCTCTACATGAAGTGTCCCCGACAAAATATATATCACCTGATGACGATTATGAACATGAGAATGCAAACTTACCTCCTCACGCCCAGTTACCTTTGTAAAAATCACATTTGCAGGTATCTCCTCAATCAAAGATAGACGTTCTTCCGTAACCGAATTTTCTGGCGTAATTTGCATGGTTTATTTCTTAATCTGTAGATTAGGAACAAATTTAATTAAAGAAATTTGCGCAGTCAAATTAAATAGTGAAATTCATGGAAGAAAACCACACAAAAAGTAAAGCAGAACTACTGCGCCGGTACCTTATTTTTGGGCTATCTCTGCTCATTATAGCATTCGGTATAAGCATTATCACCCGCTCCGATTTAGGAACTTCACCGATAACAAGTGTTCCTTATGTAGCAAGTCTCAACACCCCCCTGTCTTTAGGAAGTTACTTTTTCCTGTTTACCATCATCCTGATATGCCTGCAAATGCTCCTACTAGGCAAAAAAGGCATCATGGAACGAAAAATGGAACTACTCATGCAATTTCCTGTAGCCTTCGTTCTGTCTGTTTTCACCGACCTGACGATGTGGATAACCGCCTGCTACATACCTCAGCTTTACTACGTAAAAATTATCTCACTGGTCATCGGTTGTCTGATACTCGCCTTCGGCATCTGTCTGGAGGTAATAGCCGACGTAACAATGATCAGTGCCGAATACACCATCCAGTTTGCCACATTGCGCTTCAAAAAAGAGTTTGGCAATATAAAAATCGGATTCGATGTATCGCTGGTAATTATTGCAGCCCTCTGTTCATGGCTGTTAAGCGGGCGCATCGAAGGAGTAAGAGAAGGAACCATCATCGCGGCACTCATTACAGGACCATTTGTTCGTCTGATCATGCCTCGCCTGATATTCGTCCGTCATTGGCTGGCAAAATCTGGCGTCCCACAAGCCACAGTTCCTTCAGCAACAAAAAGCAGCCTACCACTTGTCATCACCATCTCCCGCGAATACGGAAGCGGCGGACATCAGGCTGGGGAACTGATAGCCAAACAACTAGGAATTGCCTTTTACGATAAAGAACTAATCACACTGGTAGCCAAGGAAAGCAATTTCAGTGAAGACTTCATTTCAAAAAACGAACAAAAACTTCCCAGTTCATTACTGTATCAAATGATTATGCAAGATTACGAAGCTCCACTAAGCCGTAGCCTTTCGTACGACGATGCCCTATTTGTCGTCCAAAGCCGAGTAATCCGTCGTATAGCTTCCGAAAAGCCTTGTGTAATCGTCGGCCGTTGTGCCAACTACATACTGAAGGACCGTCCCAACACCATCAATTTATTTCTTTATGCCGACATGGCTCATAAAATAAAACGTGCCACTGCCGAATATGGCATATCCTCCACACAAGCACCCGAGACCATTGCCAATATCGACAAAGCACGACAAGAACACTTCTTCCATTATACCGGACAGCACTGGGGAGATGCACGCAACTATCACGCCACTTTCAACACAGGTATGATTTCTGTCGATCAGGTTGCACAAATTACTGAAGAGCTATATAAATCCTATTCTAAAGTATAACGTATATACCTAGAATTGCACCATAACTGTTTTCATTTCCTGGTCACGCTTAGCGAATATCCATCCGTATAAGCGTGACCTTCATTATCTGTAATTATTATTTCTTATATCGAGCGTAACATCCATATATGTCCGCTTCCCCTCAATATAATCGGCATACAAAGTTTCAGCATCCTTTCCCTTCAAGACACGACACTTGCCACACGATTCACAATCGTGCAAACACTTCCATGCATCAATCACAAACGCCCGTCGTTCTTCTTTGGTAGATTCTTCAATTTTGGGAGGTATCATAACTTATATCTTTTATTTTTAACGGCTGCCATAAAGCATATATGCAAATATATCATTTTTATCCAAACAAAGCCGACAGGTCAATGCTGAAATCCAATCCTCTGCCGGGTTGAAGTACCAATACGCTCATTGCGACAAAGCTCAGCAAGCAACAGGAGATCGATCGTATCCTGTCCCGACAAAATAGCATTTACCATATATTTACGACTAATATTTTCTATTTCACCACCCGACAAATCAAACTGAGAAGCAAGCGTACAAGCATCCCTTTCTGCCAGAGCAGGAAACATGGCCTGCCAAATCTGAGCACGAGCTTCCACCGTCGGACGATTAAACTCTACCTTATATAAGAAACGCCGTTCGAAAGCCTTGTCAAGATTTGTTGTAAGGTTAGTCGTAGCAATCATTATACCCTCCAATGCTTCCATTTCCTGAAGAATAATATTCTGTATAGAGTTCTCCATCTTATCTACCGCCCGGGTAGCCCCTTCCATCCGGACACCAAGAATAGCATCCGCCTCGTTGAAAAGCAAAATCGGAGCTAAAGACGTACTCTTACAGATATTACGATATTTGTCAAAAACTTTTTTCATATTCTGTTCACTCTCACCTACCCAGCAACTCTTGATTTTATCAACATCCACCCGCAGAATATCACGCCCCGTTGCACGCGCCACCTGATACACTGTTTCCGTCTTTCCCGTACCAGGCGAACCATAAAAAAGACAACAGAACCCGGCCCTCATCCCTACATTCCGCAAACGGGACTGCACTTCACTGAAACGTTCTGCCGAAAGTATGGATGAAAGTTCCATAACCTGCTTTTTCTCAGAAACATTATAAACCAGCTTCTTTTCAGGAAACGAATCCCATTTTATCAGATCGCAATCAGACTTAGCATTAACAGTCAGGTTCAACTCCGAAAGCAGATCCGTCTTGGCATATTCTGTCAATCTAAAACAATCCGAACGTGCCATTCCGTCCTCATTTACGTTTTCAATCAACTTACAGTAAAAGAGTTCCGATGTCCGGCTTCGTAACTCATTTTTACACCAATTAGGAATTTTGTCATTATCATACAAGTTATTTATATCAGAAAAGTTAATGCGGTCATCATTGTTTTCTACAAACAAATGGGCCATATAAATAAACAGCAACCTATTTTCATTAACCAGCCCAAACCTTTTCAATGTCCTAGCAAAATGAGAATCCCGGATATCCCCAAGATACTCCTCTGTTTCTTCAAGGAGCGCTTCATGCGTCAGTTCATCATTATTCATATATTCCATAAGCTCATTGAAGCGGTCGAAAAAACTCTGAAGACCAGTTATCGGTTCTACAACATGTACATAAGGCTGGTTCTTTTTCAAGGCTTTCAATACGTCAACCGGCACACGATAGGTAAGTCTATTATAAGAGTGTGAAGCCCGCAAATAATACTTATCTACCAGCACATCAATCTCCGACGAAAGTCGCAGTATCTTAGTAGTACGGCATCCCGTATAAGCTGCTATGTCTGACATACGAATGGAGCTATCCTCACTCTGATCGACGAAGAGTGCCAGCAGCACAGTCTGCATCGACGACAATTTCAGCTTGCGTGCAGCATATTTTATATGGACCGATGCATTTTCAAAGAAATCTGCATCCAGACTGGAATCTTTTGCCAGCTCAACAATATATTCGAATGCTTCCAATATACTTCTGGCACGAGTCTTCGGAATATTCGGCAACACTTCCTTCTGCTGTATCTCATCCAGCAAAATATCTTCATTATCGAAAAGCTGTCTCATCTTTTATACCTGTTTAAGTTTACACCACAAAAGTATGGAAACGATGTACCATTTATCGGTACAAGTTTCCAAGAATTTGCTAACTTTACGGCAACTAACAAAAAAGAATATGACACAACTGCAAAAATACATCTGGCTTATTGATACCATCCGCCGAGCCGGAAAAATCTCTCTCGAAGAAATCTCCAGCCGCTGGGAACGCAACAAAGATCTGAGCGACTACAAACCATTGAGCCGCACCACCTTCAACCGCTGGAAAGATGCCATATTCTCACAGTTCGGAATAATCATCTCCTGTCAACGGTCGGGAGGTTACCTCTATTACATCGAAAATCCGGAAGATATAGACGAGGACGAACTGAAAAAATGGATGCTCGACTCCTTTGCCATAAGCAACCTTATCGGCGAAAACCTTTCACTGAAAGACAGAATTATTGTGAACCAGATTCCGTCGGCCCAGAGTCATCTTGCCACATTGCTTGAAGCCATGCAAGGGAATCGTGTTGTACTAATAACTTATTGCGGATTCAACAAGAAAAGAAGCTATACATTCCCAGTTGAACCATATTGTGTAAAACTTTTCGAAAACCGCTGGTATCTGCTGGCCCATAATGTTTCATACGACAAAATCAGAATCTACGGACTCGACCGGATAGAAAGTCTGGAACTGACAGACAACACATTCAAGCTTCCGAAAGATTTTTCCGCATCCGGATTCTTCTCAACTTACTATGGCATTGTTACCAGCAATGACATAAAACCGGAACGTATCATCATCAGAGCATACCACGACCATATTCCTTATATGAAATCACTCCCCCTGCATGCCAGTCAACGACTGCTGGAAGAGCACGATGAGTATGCCGATTTTGAAGTCTATCTTGCTCCTACCTACGATTTCATCATGCGACTGCTTCATACAGGTGCAATGATTGAAGTTATATCCCCGGCTTCTCTCCGACAGACAATGAAAGAATGGATATCAGATATGTATGAACTGTATAAAAATGATTAACTGTTTCCTCAACAGCAACTATCTACATAAAAACACAGTCGACAGATTCACAATACCTACACCAAGTAACACAATTCAGCCCTCCACCATCTTTTACAAGAGAAGCTATATTTATTTGCTCAACAATACAATTCGGATAATATAATTTAATCTGAGATAGCGCCTGCTCATCCTCCTCTATATTAAAAAAAGGCAATACAATTAAATTCCCGACTGTCAAGAAATTGATATATGCCCAGCTACGAGAGTCCTTCTTTTCCACATTATAGGATAACATTTCAATTTCAAACTTTTTAGATAACCTTTTCACTACCTCCTTACTATATTCCTTATCATAGTCCTGATAATTAGTCATCAGCACTGTTGTATCAGACAGTGGCTTGACAATTCCATCCGAATGACCATAAATTTCATATTTATCCCACGGAATAAATACCACTTCGCACTCAAGATGGTTTTGTATTTTCCTTTTTAACCATTTTGAAGATACACCCGAATTCTCATAAAAAACCTTCTCAGTCATAATTGCTTTATCACCAATCTTAACGACATTACCACCATCAATAACCAAAGAAGATTTCTTTACATTAATACCCATATATTTACTCACTTCTATTGAATCTGTAATATATTTACTATCACAAGACTTTTTAAGTAAATAATCTGGTCTATATGTATAGCATAAATATCTGTCTGCATCCAATTGCAGAGGCATATAATCCCGACACCATACATCCTTTGTTGCAGGTATTATACCATAGCTTCTTGAATATCTTTATTAAAGCCGTATATACTTCATTATAATCTCTTTCAAGCCATACTGACATATATACGGCATTTGACTTATAATCAGGAATCATACCAATTTTATTTCACTTTAAAATTCCACTTCCTAAGACATTGTCTATACATCTTGTTAGCAGTTGCATCTCCGTCTCCTTCAGAAGCCAGTACCTTTACCACCATATTCCTTTCATCTCTTTTGAATTGAGGCACATTGACTCTCACTTCTGACTCCTCTTCCAACTCAACAAGATTTTCACCATCAACCCATTGTATGCTGAATCCATCAAAAACAGAGAACTGCGAATAAAGTGCATCATATAAATATGTCGGCTTCGTCACAATATTTCCTCTACGATTTCTCTTTAGTTCCAGATAGTCCATACAATAGTTATCCTCTAACTTTTTACTATCATCCATACGAAATTCCCTGATTAATGCTGACATTCGTATAGCATCCTGAGGATTATCTCCTTTCTCAAATGTCATATCAATGCCCGACACATGATTATGCAGTATTCCCAATGGGAAAAGAGATTTATCCATCTTACCATCATCATTATTTCGATGATAGACAATATAATCTTTGATTTTGTCACCCCTATCACCCTCTTCATGATAATATATTTCAACACATGTAGGATGAACTTTCACACAAGAATCACTCTGATTTTTCTGTACCAAGAAATAGCCACTTAAGATTTGCTGCGCTACATTTCTAAATATCTCCACTATTTTATTTTCTTTATCAACTCCTTTCAAATCACCAATCTGTGCATGCAAATCCAACGTTTTAATTTCTTCTTTTAAATTCATATTCTTATATAATTAATATATTAATTATCAGCATATTACATACAACAAAGGTATAATATCTTTCTATATAAACAAATACATTGCACAATATTTTTCATTCTCTTAAAATTCTCCCACTGTCAATTTTACAAACAACTCTTCAGACAGTTATCCTTTCTCAACGATATGTGTGATATGCCCACTCATATTTGGAAAAATAACCTCTTCTGCAGCAAACATGAGGAAGTGGTTAATATGTCAGTATTCTGCTTCTTGCTTCCTGCCTGTAAAGCACATGACGTAAACCTAAGAAATTATCTGAATGATGTCATTGCCTGAATGCCCTATTCAAAAAGGCTGTTCATGAGGAACTACTTCCACATAAATTGAAGCTGCAACATCCGGAAAGAGTATTGACAAAATAGCGACTGCAACTATTAGGTTCATAGTGACAGTCGCTATTGTTGTATATAAAGATTTGATACCTGTAGTTTACCGAATGCTTACGATCAACACCTCTTACAACCAAGATTCAACCAAAACAGGATCTGTACTTCGTGGTATATCGCTAGGATTTACATATTATCAACCACTATGAGTAGCAGCATTTATGAGTATTTACTCCACTGTATTATCTCTGTTAAAAACATAAATACATCATATTTTTGTTTATATTTATTTGATTAGGCTACTTATATGATATGCTATTCAAACACTAGGCTTATTCACATAAGATATGTGATTAGACTAAACATAAATATCAGAGCTCTGATGTCTTCGATGCATTCATAATTGCACTATATGTAGTATATCTTTGATTATATGTAAAAGCACAAGGTTTTCCATTCTTATCAACTGTATCATTTTTAATTTCAGGGTTAAAAGTATGAAGATGTTTTAATTTAAAGAACTTTCGAGGCTTATGATTATAATTAGGCTCTTTTTCTTCTAGATACTTCTGTCCAACCAAATTCTCTGTTAAACAAGTAGATTCAATTATATCTTCTATCTCAAAAATATTCTGTATTCTATTCTTGTGATAAAATGCAATATACTTTGCTGGAAGAAAATACCGACCTTCTTGACATGCATAAAAATGATATTTAAGAGCGACATCTTCTCCCCACGCTCCTCCAACTATAATTACTCTTTGATCTTTATCAAGCATTTCTATTGAGGATAAAGCACCATGGTTTGATAATCTACCTTTATTCCCAAATACAATATGATCAACATAAATACAAAATTGATCAATAAGAAACTTAACTAAATTATCTGATGTTTCATAACCTCTGAGTTTCTCAACAATTTTTTGCCAGTTAATCCAAATTATCTCTGAAGCTGCTTCAAGTTCTTGAGGTTTTCTTTCATCAGGAGTAATATATACAACCCATTGAGCATCATTGGGGCTAGAGAGTTTTTTATTAGCCTCCAGTTGTTTTTTACCATGAACAGAATTAAATGCATCTAAAAAAATTTTACTTTCTATAAATATTTTATATTTACAATCACAAGATACAACTCCGTCAGGCCTAGATTCATCTTCTACAACTTGAGGAGACACATTTATTTCATTAGATGGCAAATCAATATCCTCAAAAAGACTACAAACAATGTTATGGCCACCATAATGTAGTACTTGTAAAAGAGCTGCAGTTACTTTATCTTCTGATTTTTTATCACTACTGTCCACTAAAAATGGACAAGGTTAAAAATTAAATAAATTCGGTTC
>ENA-OPAL01001052-OPAL01001052.1-human-gut-metagenome-genome-assembly--contig:-NODE-1052-length-18099-cov-3.769563_pt1 | contig 18099 bp, 9 predicted proteins | sample MGYA00241057_ERZ501430 | MGnify/ENA primary metagenome ERZ501430 (study PRJEB25962, sample SAMEA2042506) | human gut metagenome | biome: human gut; feature: human-associated habitat; material: faeces...
AAAACATCATCAATGAATGGGTGGCAAGAGATACAAGCCGTAAAGTGAAATCGGCATTTAAGACAAAATTTGCAGAGGGTGCGTATTATGGGGCTTATGCTCCGTTAGGATATAAGAAACACCCCGACATCAAAGGAAAACTGCTGGTTGATGAGGAAACAAAATGGATTGTTGAAAAAATCTTCTCCCTAGCCTATCAAGGTTACGGTAGTGCAAAAATCACAAAGGTACTGCGAGAAGAAAAAGTTCCGACAGCGTCTTGGCTGAATTTCACAAGGTACGGTACTTTTGCACATATCTTTGAGGGAAAGCCCGAAAGCAAGCGTTATGAGTGGACGATTGCTCATGTCAAGGCAATTTTAAAAAGTGAAGTCTATATCGGAAACAGCGTTCATAATCGACAATCAACAGTTTCATTCAAGAGCAAGAAAAAAGTGCGTAAGCCCGAAAGTGAATGGTTTCGAGTAGAAAATACCCACGAACCGATTATTGACAAAGAAGTGTTCTATCGTGTGCAGGAACAGATAAAATCAAGGCGTAGACAGACAAAGGAAAAAGCAACGCCGATATTTGCAGGGCTTGTCAAGTGTGCGGATTGTGGCTGGTCTATGCGGTTTGCGACAAATAAGGCAAATAAAACGCCATACAGTTATTATGCTTGCAGTTACTACGGACAGTTTGGCAAAGGTACTTGTTCTATGCACTATATCCGTTATGATGTGTTGTATCAAGCCGTATTGGAACGATTGCAGTATTGGGCTAAGGCAGTACAGCAAGACGAAGAAAAGGTGTTGAATAAGATACAAAAGGCTGGGAATGCAGAGCGAATACGGGAAAAGAAGAAAAAGGCAAGTGCCTTGAAGAAAGCCGAGAACCGACAAAATGAGATTGACCGCTTGTTTACGAAAATGTATGAAGATAGAGCCTGTGAGAAGATAACGGAACGAAACTTCATCATGCTGTCGGGGAAATATCAAAAAGAACAGATAGAACTGGAACAGCAGATAACCAACCTAAGAGAAGAATTAAGTAAAATGGAACAGGATATGATAGGTGCTGAAAAGTGGATTGAGTTAATTAAGGAGTATTCCGTACCAAAGGAACTGACAGCACCGTTGTTAAATGCAATGATAGAAAAAATCCTTATTCACGAAGCAACAACGAATGAGGATAACGAAAGAATACAGGAAATAGAGATATACTACCGATTTATTGGAAAAGTAGACTGATAATGAGGGGTCATATCTTTAACTAAGGGAAACTGGCCAGTCAGTGCCTGATTTAAACAGAATTTTGGAAATGGCAAGAATTTTTGGCGTTACAACTGATTACTTATTAAAAGATGAAATTGAAGAAGCGGAAAACGTTGATGGTTTTAAAAGTACGGAAAGTTCTAAGAAGCTTCGAAAGGTTACTATGGAAGAGGCAGATGAATTTTTACGAATTAAGACTAAAACGTCACCTATCATAGCATTTGGAGTATCTTTATGTGTGGCATCTGCAGCACCATTGATTGCCCTTATAGGTTTAAGTGAAAGCAGAAGAATTGGAATTACAGAGGATTTTGCCAGCGGAATAGGCGTGGCAATACTTCTTGTAATGGTGGCTGTAGCAGTATTTCTATTTATTTTAAGCGGAAGGGAATCCTCTAAATATGAATTTCTAGGCAAAGAAGAAATAGAAACTGAATATGGTGTTGATGGCATTGTCAGAGAAAAGAAGAATGGTTTCTCGGGAAAGTTTACAATATCAGTTGGAATTGGAGTAGTTCTATGTATTTTAAGCTGTGTGCCATTAATGCTTTGCGCAGGAATTAACGCAAAAGATGATATTGTAGTGATATCAGTTTCAATTTTGCTTCTGATCGTGGCAGTGGCAGTTAATCTTTTTGTGAGAGTAGGCATCGTTAATTCAAGTTTTGACGTATTATTGCAGGAAGGCGACTACACTGTTAAGAAAAAGAAAGAAGCTCCTGTTGTTGGAGCCGTTATGCTAGTGTACTGGTTAATCTTTGTGGCAATCTATTTAGGATGGTCATTTCCAACAGGAAAGTGGGATATTTCATGGGTTGTGTGGCCGATAGCAGGAGTACTTTCCCCGATAGTGGCTTTAATAACAAGAATGTTTGTGAACAAAAAAGAAAAATAGAGTTATAATAGGGAAAAACGGAATAGAAGGACTTTAAAATGAATATAAAACTATTGCAAACATTAAGAAATTATAACAAAGACAATTTTATAAAGGACATTATTGCAGGAATTATTATTATGGCGGTGTCTATTCCTATCTCTATGGGATATGCACAGATAGCCGGTCTGCCTGCAGTTTACGGATTGTATGGTTCGGTATTTCCAATTCTTGTTTTTGGACTTTTTTCTACATCGCCTCAGTTTATATTTGGTGTGGACGCGGCTCCTGCAGCTCTTGTAGGTTCAGCGCTTTTGACACTTAACATAGAGGCTGGTTCAGACAAGGCTATGGCAGCAGTTCCTGTTATGACGTTTTTTGTTGCCTTATGGTTGTTGGCTTTTTATTTTATGAAAGCCGGAAAGCTGGTTAATTACATTTCAGCACCGGTAATGGGTGGTTTTATAACAGGTATTTGTACAACAATCATATTAATGCAGATTCCAAAGGTTATGGGAGGCACATCGGGAACAGGAGAGTTTTTCGAATTAGCCGAACATATCTATAAGACTGCGCTTAATATAAATATGCCATCAGTAATTATGGGAGTGATAGCACTGGTAATACTTTTTGCCTCGAAGAAGATAATGCCTAAATTTCCAATGGCAGTAGTTTTAATGTTTGTGGGTACGATTTTCACAATAAGTCTTCCAATAAGAGATTGGGGAATTAAGACTTTAAATGCAGTAGAGCCGGGACTTCCAAAGTGGAGTATTCCTGATTTCTCGGCTATTCCAATTCAGCAGACTATTACTATCAGTTTGTCGGTGGCAGTAGTAATTATGGCTGAAACTTTGTTGGCAGAGAATAGTTTTGCTCAAAAAAATAATTACAGAATAAATGATAATCAGGAGATTTTTGCATTTTCCCTAGGTAATTTTATGGCTGCTTTTACAGGATGTTGCCCTATTAACGGTTCAGTTTCCCGTACGGCAATGGGTGAACAATATCAGGCAAAAACTCAGCTAACAGGCATTGTGGCAGGATTTTCTATGATAGTGTTACTTCTTTGCGGAACAGGATTTATCGGATATCTTCCTATTCCTATTTTGACGGCAATAGTTATTTCAGCACTTATGGGTGCAACGGAGTTTGACTTGGCAGCAAGGTTGTGGAAGGTAAGCAGAACTGAATTTCTAATTTTTATGGGAGCTTTTCTCGGTGTACTTTTACTTGGAACAATAAATGGTGTTTTAATTGGTATTATTCTTTCTTTTACAGAAATGATTATAAGAACATCAAAACCTTCAAGATGTTTTCTTGGAATACAGCCGGGGCATAGACATTTTAGGGATTTGAACGAGGGAAGACAAATACATGCCATTGAAGGAGTTGTAATTTATAGATTTAGCAGTAATTTATTTTTTGGTAATATTCAGGTGTTGCAACGCGATATTGAAGACAGCATAAAACCGGATACCAAAGCTGTAATTCTTGATGCAGGCGGCGTTGGAAGTATTGACATAACTGCAGCAGATAGGCTGGCAATGTTGTACAAGTCACTTGAAGACAAAGGCATTAGATTTTATATTACTGAACATATTGCAAAGATTAATGAGCAACTTCGAACACTGGGGCTAGGGTATATGATTGAAGAAGGAAGAGTTAGAAGAACTATTCACATTGCTTTGAAGGATATGGGTATTGGAAGACCTTATCCTTTAGAGGGTGGCGTAGAAAATGAAGAAAGAAGTGCTTCAAGAAAAAGAGCAGATAACAAGGTTCAGGAGTTCGTTTGGGCATACGGGGCTGAAAGTGAAGAGCAAATTGAAAAGCAGATTGTTCTGCAGATTCAGCAGTTAAAGAAAACAGGAGATATGGAGAAACTTTTCCACGGAAGCTGGTCACATATGGATGCTTTTGACGAGGACGAGTGGTTAGAGCATCTTGAAGAACATCTAAAAGAGATTGTTAATATTTCAGGAAAAGATGAAAAAACTATTGCTGAACGTTTCGAAAAGCATAGAGAAGAAATACATAGAAGAATCAGGGATGAACATCCTGAAATGGCAGAAAGATTTAAGGAAAGAAGACATGTTCTTGATGAGCATTTAAAAGAAAAGCATCCGGAAGTGTTTAAATTAATTGAAAATCTGAGAGAAAATCAGAATTAAACTTAAAAATTCTTCTTGAAAATGCTGACAAGAAAATGTATCAGAGAAAGGCAGCCATGAAAGGCGGAAATGTAAGATAATATCAGCATTATTTCGTGAGATTTTTTATGCAATAGTGTGTGCCTTAACGTAGCTTTATACATATTATTGTTTAAAGTGCCGAAATTTAAAAAAGTACTTACGAAAAATAAAATTTTACTGTAGAATACCTAAGGAAAATTAAAAGAACGCAGTGAAAGTCAGATACGAAAGTAGAGATGGTAACGAGTTTAACAACTATTACATCTCTACTTTTTATTATGTGAAATGAGCTAAACGGAGAACTTCTTATGTTTGAATAAAAGTCTTCCACACTGAACTCATTGAGAATAGCAATGGAGATGGATTTCACTGTTGAAAAAGAACACAAAAATAAAAGGAGGATTTATTATGCCACAGAATAAAAGAGAAAGTTTTATTTACACAGTAATTATGTGCTTCACTATGGTTTTATGGATGAGCATTTACAACGTAACATTACACACAGGAACATTTAACGCGCAGGTTATTAAGGATGCATGGTTAGGATTTCCAATTGCCTATGTATTTGCAGCATGTATGGATTGGTTTGTAGTTTCAGGATTGGCTAAGGGATTTGCCTTTAAATATTTACTTAAGCCGGATAGCAGTACACTTAGAAAAGTAATTTCAGTTTCATGTTCAATGGTTGTTCCAATGGTAATTATAATGTCACTTTATGGTGCGGTTGAAGCAAGTATTAGAATGGGTGATTTCAGCAACGTATTATTCATCTGGTTAACTAACATACCAAAGAATTTTGTAATGGCATTACCATTCCAGTTAATTATTGCAGGACCATTAGTAAGAAAAGTATTTAGAACAATATTCCCTGAAGGAAAAGTATTAGCATAAAACTATTTTTAGAAAAATGAATCGTTTTTATAAAAATATGAAAGAAATAAAATTTTAATTATGCCGAATTTTCGAGCTAAATAATAGTAAAATTAAGTAAAAATTATACAATATATACAAAAATACGTCTAAAATCAACTATTCTTTGTTGAAATATTGCAAAAAACGTTTTCCTAAAATATTCTAGAAAAGTAATTTGATTTTTTGAGAATGTTTTAGATTGGAAAGGACTAAAATATTTCTTTAAAGAAATCCAGGTACGGAAGGTTTTAGAGGGGTAAAAGTATATATTGTATTTTTTTTATTTAGGAGGTAAGAAAATAATGAGAAAAGGTAAGAAGATTGCAGTGGCAAAGAAAACCGCAGCGGCCTTTTTGACAGCGGCAATGGTTACGGGAATGTTGCCGGCAGGGCAGATTCAAAATGTTATGGCAGCAGACGATTCACCTTATGTAATTTCTACAGGAAGAATGGTGTATGCAAGTTCTTCAGTGGGAAATAGTGACCCGGCTTATGCAGTAGATGGATCCACCGGTACAAGATGGGAAAGTGCATGGAATGATAACACAGAGTGGATTTATGTTGACTTGGGAAAAGTTACTGATGTAACAGGCGTAAAGTTATATTGGGAAGGTGCTTATGCCAAGGAATACAAGATTCAGGTTTCAAATGACGAAGAAAATTGGAGTGATGTTTATGTTAATTCCGATTGCAAAGGTGGAAATGAGGACTTAAACATAACAGCAAATGCCAGATATGTACGAGTTTATATGACAAAGAAGGCTTTAGAAGCTTACGGATATTCTTTGTATGAGTTTGAAGTGTACGGTAAAGACGGGGTAACAAAAAGACCCGTAGATTATGGTGAAAATCTTGCCTTAAATAAAAATGCTACAGCATCATCATTAAGAGATGTATGGTGGATGTACGACGATAATGGAGTAATTGACCAGACTTCTGTATTGGCTAAGAATGCAGTTGATGGAAATGATAATTCATATTGGACATCAGGAGAAAAAGACAATCAGTGGTTTATGGTTGACCTTGGAGCAAATTATGATATTGGACGTGTTGAAATTGATTGGTCATCTGATGCAGGAAAGATGTATGACATTCAGGTTTCAAAAGATGGGGGTAATTGGACAACTTTATACAGACAGCTTAAAGGTTATGGTAATGAAGTTGCAAATATTGAACTATATGCCAATGCACGTTATGTAAGAATGTATGGATATACAAGGGTTGAAAGTGGTAGCGGATTTAGCATAAAGGAAATGAAGGTTTATAAGTACAAAGCAGGCGACAGAAAGGTAACCCATAGTATTCCAAACCTTCCTGATTCGTATGTTGTTTCAAACGGTAAGGGAACATATCTTGCAAATTCAATGTACAACGAAAAAGCAAAATTACCTGTTTACAAAACAGATGATGTTAAATCACCGATAGCAAGTAATGACTGGTGGCAGTCAATGCTTATTAATAAGTTTGGAAACTTAATGTCAACTCTTCCAATGAAAATGAAATATTCAACTAAGGGACTTGGCATTTTGACAGCAACAAGTGGCTGGCTTCCTGACATGGGCAGTACTGATGTAAACGTATCGGTTAATTCTGAAACTGAAACTGATTTTTATATTTTGCCTGAAAACCTTGATACAGCTACAGCTTGTGATAAGGTAAGTGGATATGGTGACTATTCAGTAACAGCACAGCTTGCAGACGACAATCATGTTGCAATGACAAGTACATTTGTAAAAGGTTCACCTTACATCTATACAGAATATGGCGATACAAAGTCAGTTTATATTTCATCATCAGCCATTACATCAATTTTTGACGGTAACGGAAATGAAATATTGGCAAAAAATCTAGATTCAATGAAAGCAGATCATATCGGTCTTGAAATTACAGACAGTGATAACAAGAGCAAAACAAAAACATCAAAAAGTTATTATTGTTTAACTGTTCCTGAAAATACAACATTTAAGAAAATCGGAAGTTATATTAGAGTAACATTCCCTGAAACTAACGGTTATATGTCTATTGGAACAATGAAAGATAAATCACAGATTGAAACATTCTATAGACATGGATATGCTTTTGTTACAGATACAAAAGTTACATACAGTTATGATGACAGTAAAGCAAAGGTAACTTCAACATATAAGACTACAACAAGTCTTAAGAGAAATGGATTTACAGATCAGACATTTATATGTATGCTTCCTCATCAGTGGAAAAATTCAACAGAGGATAATAAGGCATTTGCAACATATTCATCTGTAAGAGGTGATTTAAAGACTATTGAAGGACTTTCATTTACAACAGTTTCAGAGTTTGCAGGACTTCTTCCAACATTTGCTCTTCCAACTAATGCAGAGTTTGATGGAGAGGCAGTTTTAGGTTACTTAAATGAATTGGAGGATGCAACAAAGAATTTAAATCCTGCAGGTGATGCATATTGGGAAGGCAAGAACCTTCATCCTTTGGGAATGGGAGTTCTTATGGCAGACCAGCTTGGAGAAACAGAACTTAGAGATACATTCTTAAAGAGAATGAAGAAGATTCTTGTTAACTGGTTTACTTATGACGGAAAGGATGATATCAGTTATTTTATTTATAATAATAACTGGGGAACTCTTTACTATGAACAGAGCGAGTTTGGGGCAAATGCAGCAATTTGTGATCACCATTTTACATATGGTTACTTCATGTTTGCAGCAACAGTTTTAGCTACATATGATAATGAATTTTATAATGATTACAAAGGTATGATTGAAATGATGATTAGAGATTATGCCGGACCTTCTGACAATGATAGTGAATACTGTAGATTTAGAGCTTATGATATGTACGAAGGACATTCATGGGCAGGCGGATACGCAGACAATGATTCAGGTAACAATCAGGAATCAGCCAGTGAATCATTATTTAGCTGGGTAAGTATGTATCTTTGGGGAGTTCTTACAGAAAATGATGAATACAGAGATGCAGGAGTATTTGGATTTACAAATGAAATGGAAGCAGTGGAACAGTATTGGTTCGATTACGACAAAGACAACTGGATTAAAGAATGGCCATACAATGTAGTAGGTCAGGTCTACGGTGGAATTAACTTCTATGGAACATTCTTTGGTGGACAGCCATTATATGTTTATGGTATTCAGTGGCTTCCGATTTCAGAATATTTAACATATTACGGAATGAATCAGAGCAGATGTGCTGAAATATATCAGGGATTGTTAGATGATACAACAATAGCAATGGCTAAGGCAGTACAGGCAGCTAAGAACGAAGGAAAGAGTCAGGAAGAAATTGACAAGATGCTTAAAGAATATCCACAGGCAGATACAGGTTGGCAACATATTACATGGCCATTCCTTTCACAGACTAATCCAAGTCTTGCAATGGAGAAATTCCTTGCAAACGATACAAAGGTTCAGAAAACAGATACAGCTAACACATATTGGTTTATTAACAGTATGAAACAGTTAGGCGTAAAAACAACTGACATTGTTGCAACAGGAGATTGCTCAGCAGCAGTATATTACAACAAGGATACAAGCAAATACACAGCAACAGTTTGGAATCCTACTAACGACACAAAGGTTGTAACATTTAAAACTAACGGTAACAAGATTGGCACAGCGACAATTGGTGCAAAGGCACTTGTAAACTTTGAAGTATATAAGAATAAGAGCTTTAACATAGTACAGGCTTCAACTCCTGAAATATCTGTTCCATCAGGAAAATATGATGATACACAGTATGTAACAATTTCATCTGAAACACCTGGAGCTACTATTTACTATACAACAGACGGAACAATGCCAACAACATCATCAAAGGTTTATGATGGAGTATTTGCAGTATCAAGTACAGCAACAGTTAAAGCTATCGCAGTAAAAGATGAATATATTACATCTGCAATGGCTTCAAGTACAATCACTGTGAATGGCACAGATGTTTCACTTAAAGACAATATTGCATTAGGCAAGAACGTTAAGGTTTCATCATCAGAAAATCCAAGTGTAGACGGAAGTAAGATAGTCGATAACGACGGAACAACAAGATGGTCTTCAGAATTTACAGATAATCAGTATTGTCAGATTGATTTAGGAAAGAATTACACAATTAATAAGGTTACATTTAACTGGGAAGCTTCATATGCTAAGGAATACAAGATTCAGGTTTCAAAAGATGGAAACAACTGGACAACAGTATATGAAAACAACAATGGCAAAGGTGGAGAAGAAAGCATTGTATTTGATGCAACTGAATGTAGATATGTAAAGATGCAAGGTGTAAAGAGAGCATTAGCATACGGATATTCATTGTGGGAAATGGGTGTGTATGAAGCTGCAAAAGTTGAAACACCAATATTTAGCATTCCATCAGGAACATACAGTAAGGCTTTGAATGTAAACATTAGCAGTAATACTAAGGGTGTGGAAATCAGATATACAACAGACGGTTCAACACCTAACGAAAAGTCAAACTTATACGTTCCAAGTATTAAGATAAGCAAGAATACAACATTAAAAGCGATTGCTTACAGAAAAGGAATGATTGATTCACCTGTGGCAACAGCAGAATACAAGATTGACGGTTCATCAACAGAACCTGAGCAGCCAACAACACCTGACACATCAGAAACAAAGATTATTTCTACAGGTTGTAAAATAGTAACATCAGGTTCAGAAAATGATGTATTTGGTGGCAAAAACGCAGTAGACGGAGATAAGGGAACACGTTGGTCATCTAATTTTGCAGACGATGCATGGATTTATGTAGACCTTGGAAAAAAATACTCAGTTAATAAAGTTGTTTTAACTTGGGAAGGTGCTTACGGAAAAGCATATAAGATTCAGACATCAACAGATGGAAAAACATGGAAGACAGTTAAAAACGTGACTAATGGAAAAGGTGGAGAAGAAACGGTAGCATTTAATTCTACAGATGCAAGATATGTAAGAATGCAGGGTGTAGAAAGAGCATTACCATATGGATATTCATTGTGGGAAATGGAAGTTTACGGTAAAGTTTCAGGCTCAACATCAGATGATTCAAATAATGAAGATTCATCAGTTCCATCAGGTACAAACGTTGCAAAATCAGCTAAGGCTACATCATCAGGAAATGAAGCTGATGCAATGGCAGCAAAATATGCAGTAGATGGGGACAACGGAACACGTTGGTCATCAAACTTTGTGGATGATGCATGGCTTTTAGTAGACTTAGGCAAGGCTTACACAATCAACAAGGTAGTACTTAACTGGGAAGGTGCTTACGGAAAGGCATACAAGATTCAGACGTCAACAGATGGCAAAAACTGGACAACAGTTAAGAATGTAACAGATGGAAAAGGTGGAGAAGAAACTATAACATTTGACGCTACAAAGGCAAGATATGTAAGAATGCAGGGCGTGGAAAGAGCACTTCCATATGGATATTCATTGTGGGAAATGAGTGTTTATACTAAATAAAATTTAAGTTAAAAAGGCACAGTTTACGGTAATTAGTAGGCTGTGTCTTTTTCTTCTTATAAACTAATTTGTACTAATTATTAAATTGCAAAAATTATTTTTAATATCAAAGAAAAATTCCCTAAATGCTTACTTTTATTGATTAATTAGCAATCAGATGTTATACTGTAAAAGTTAATATTGGGTAAAATATGCCTGTTGATTTGGGCTGTTTTAGATACAATCATATAGAAGAAATAACGAGAAAACATTAAATATGAATTATTAGAGAAAGGTAGACTAATATGAAAACAGCAGTAATGACTGATAGTAATAGTGGAATTACACCGGAAGAAGGAAAGAAAATTGGAATATATTCTCTTCCAATGCCGGTTATCATAGAGGGAGATGTTTTTTACGAAGGAAAGAACATTACACAGGAAGAATATTATGGCGCAATGACTTCAGGAAAGAATGTTACAACATCACAGCCATCACCCGGGGATGTAATGGATATGTGGGATGGCATTTTGAAGGAAGGCTATGAACAGGTTGTTTACATTCCAATGTCAAGCGGATTAAGTGCTTCATGTCACGCGGCAATTCAGCTTTCAGAAGAATATGACGGAAAGGTTCAGGTTGTTGATGACCACAGAATCTCAGTAACAATGAGAGAGTCAGTTCTTGAAGCAAAATGGATGGCTAATCAGGGAATGACAGCAGAAGAAATAAAAAAGAAACTTGAAGAAAATGCTTACAATTCAAGTATTTACATTGCTGTTGATACTTTAGAATACCTTAAAAAAGGAGGACGTGTTACAGTAGCAGGAGCAGCCATAGGAGCAGTTCTTAACATTAAGCCTGTACTTACAATTCAGGGTGAAAAGCTTGATGCATTCACTAAAGTTAGAGGAATGAAGAAAGCTGAACTTAAGATGTTAGAAGCTATTGAAGAAGACCTTAATACAAGATTTGCTGATGTAGATAGAAAACAATTAAGACTTGGAGCAGCAGGAACATTCCAGAAACAGGAAGACGCAGACCAGTGGTACAAGATGGTAAAAGACACATTTGAAAACGAAATCGACGATATATATTATGATTCATTGTCATTTAGTATAGGATGTCACGTTGGACCTAATGCAATTGGTATTGGAATAAGTGTTGTTACAAGAGATGAAAAGTAAATATTAAAAAAGAAGAATCCCTCGGAAAGTGTCAGCTTTCGGAGGGTTAATTTTTTTTAAAAGGATTAAATACAAACATAATCACCTTAGTTAGTTGAAATAAACTCCTAAAAATAGTATCATTAAGAGTAAGACTATTTTGTAAATTATAGAAGGCAGGTACGATTATGTATGCAGTTTTTGGATTAGGGAATCCTGATAAGGAATATGATAAAACAAGACACAATATTGGTTTTGATGTTATAGATGAGTTGGCAAGTCAGATGGGTGTTGAGGTGAAGACTAAGAGACACAAGGCTTTATGCGGTATTGGAAATATTGGTGGCGAGAAAGTGATTTTGGTGAAGCCACAGACTTATATGAATCTTAGCGGTGAGTCAGTGAGAGCAGTTATGGATTTCTATAAGCTTGATCCGGAGAATGACATTATTGTTATTTCTGACGATATTAATTTGGCTACGGGAAGAATTAGAATTAGAGCCCAGGGCAGCGCAGGCGGTCATAATGGTTTGAAGAGTATTATTAGTCACGCGGGAACTCAGAAGTTTAAGAGGGTGCGTGTGGGAGTAGGTGCAAATGAAGGAAATCTTGTAAATCATGTGCTTGGTAAGTTTAGCAAGGGCGAAAGAGTTTTGGCTGAGCAGGGTATAAAAGATGCAGCCTCAGCAGTTGAAGTTATGATTTTGGAAGATATAAACACAGCAATGAACAAATTTAATTAGAAGATATAAATATAGCAATGAATAAATTCAACTAGAATCTATCAAAATAGTGAAGTCCGGGAGTAGTAAATGAAAAGTTTTGATTATCCACTATTACAATTAAATGAGTTTGAGCAGGTTAAGGTCTGCTTGTCTGAACACAAATCCTGTCAGGTTACAGGGTGTGGGGAATCCCAGCTTGCTCATTTTATTAATGGATTGAGCAATGGCTACAAGCAGAAAGTCATTGTTACTTTTAGTGCAACAAAAGCAAGTCAGTTGTATCAGGATTTAAAGGGTTTTGCGGACGATGTTGTAATGTATCCTGCAAAGGATTTTATTTTCTTTAGTGCGGATGTACACGGAAATCTTATATTGCAACAACGACTTGAATTTATTCAAAAAATAGTTGAAGATAAGCCATTTACGGTAATTTTGACGCCGGATGCCTTTATGGACAAGATAATGCCAATTGAAAAAATCAAAAATAATTATCTTGAAATAGCAGAAGGTAGCATAATTCAGATGGATGCCTTAAAGAGCAAGCTTGTGCAGATGGGATACGAGCCGGTTGTTCAGATTGATGGACCGGGACAGTTTGCGGTGCGAGGAAGTATTGTTGATATTTACACGCTGACAGATGAGGTACCTTATCGAATTGATTTTTGGGACGATGAGGTTGACATAATAAAGAGTTTTGAGGTGGAAAGCCAGCGTTCAATTGAGAATCTTGAATCGGTAAAAATTTATCCTGCCAGCGAATATTCACTGACTAAGAAAGAAATTCAGGCGGGAATGGTGAAGATTCGACAGGATTTAGACCAAAATGTTGAAAAATTCAGAAAAGATTTTAAGACGGAAGAGGCTAACAGACTTAGAGTTACAGTTGAAGAGTTTCTTACAAATATGGATATTAACCCAAGTCAGGTAGCAGTAGATAGTTATGTAAACTATTTTTATGATAATTTGGTAAGTCTGCTTGACTATTTTGAAAATCCAATATTTTTTATTGATGAGCCAAAGAGGGTAACGGAGCAACTTAACGTGGTTGATGCGGAGTTTGGAGATAGTATGGCTAACCGTCTTCAGAAAGGCTACGTGCTTCCGGGGCAGACAGATGTAATTTGGGACAAAAATCAGATAATTGCCAAGATTGATAGTGGCGAAAAAGTCCTATTTACAGCAATTGCCCAGAAGATTCAGGGATTTAGCGTGGATGATTTTGTGGAAGTGGGATCAAGAAACGTAAGTCCATACAATGGCAAGTTTGAGATTCTTGTTCAGGATTTAAAAAAATATAAAGAGCAAAAATATGCGGTTCTTCTTGTAACCGGTTCAAAAACAAGAGGCCAGCGCTTGGCGGAGGATCTTAGAGAGTTTGAGATTAGCGCATTTTTCGAAGAAGACGGGGAACGTCAGGTTATGCCTGGTGAAGTTATGATTATAAAAGGTCAGCTTCGCAGTGGCTTTATGTACCCTATGATTAAGTTTGTGGCTATTTCAGACACGGATATTTTTGGAGAAAAGAAGAAAAGAAAACGTAGAAAGCATGGCTATTCAGGTACTAATATTTCAAGTTTTACCGACCTTAACATTGGTGATTATGTTGTCCACGAAAACCACGGACTTGGTGTTTATCGTGGAATAGAAAAAATAGAAGTAGACCATATTGTAAAGGACTACATTAAGATTGAATATGCCAAGGGCAGCAACCTTTATGTGTTAGCAACCCAGCTTGATATGATTCAAAAATATGCTGACAGCACGGCGAAACCGCCTAAACTTAACACATTAGGTGGCCAGGAATGGAAAAAAACAAAGACCAGGGTTAAGAAGGCTGTTGCGGATATTGCGAAGGAGCTTGTTCAGCTTTATGCAATAAGGGAGAACAGCAACGGATATCAGTTTTCTCCTGACACGGAATGGCAGAAGGAATTCGAGGAAATGTTTCCATTTGAGGAGACAGATGATCAGCTTAATGCCATATCTGAAGTAAAAAAAGATATGGAAAGCACGAAAATTATGGACAGACTGATTTGCGGAGACGTAGGTTTTGGCAAGACAGAAGTGGCAATTCGTGCGGCTTTTAAGGCAGTGCAGGATGACAAGCAGGTGGCTTATCTTGTTCCAACAACGGTTTTGGCCCAGCAGCACTACAAAACTTTTAAGCAGAGATTTAAGGATTTCCCTGTCAGAGTGGAAATGCTTTCAAGATTTAGAACAAAATCAAATATTGATAAAACAATAAAAGATTTGAATAAAGGTTATGTTGACGTTGTTATCGGAACTCATCGTATGCTTTCAAAAGATGTTAAATTTAAGGATTTGGGACTTTTGATTATTGATGAAGAGCAGAGATTTGGCGTAAAACATAAGGAACAGATTAAAGAATTGAAAAATAATGTTGACGTAATGACTCTTACAGCAACTCCGATTCCAAGAACTCTTCATATGAGCCTTATTGGAATAAGAGATATGTGCGTAATGGAAGAACCACCTCAGGAACGTATGCCAATACAGACTTTTGTTATGGAATACAATGAGGAAATTGCAAGGGATGCCATAAACAGGGAGCTTGCAAGAGGCGGTCAGGTTTATTACGTGTACAACAGGGTTCAGGACATAGCTGAAATGGCAGGAAAAGTTCAGGCACTTGTGCCTGATGCCAGTGTTGCCTTCGCACACGGACAGATGAGTGAGCGACAGCTTGAAGAAATAATGTATGATTTTGTTAACGGGGACATTGATGTTCTTGTAACAACTACAATAATAGAAACAGGTCTTGACATACCAAATGCCAACACCATTATAATACACGATGCAGAAAAAATGGGCTTGTCCCAGCTTTATCAGCTTCGTGGCCGTGTAGGCCGTTCAAACCGTACATCGTATGCTTTTTTGATGTATAGCAGAAACAAGATGCTTACGGAAGTTGCGGAAAAGCGACTTGGGGCAATAAGGGATTTTACGGAACTTGGCAGTGGTGTAAAAATTGCAATGCGAGACCTTGAAATCCGTGGTACCGGAAATCTTCTTGGGGCTGCACAAAGCGGTCATATGGAGGATGTTGGTTACGACCTTTATTGCAAAATGCTTAACGATGCCATTAATACTTTAAAGGGCAACAAGGCAATGGATGATTTTGAAACAAAGGTAGACCTGACAGTGGATGCTTTTGTTCCACCTTCATATATTAAAAATGAAGCTCTTAAAATGGATATTTACAAGCGAATTGCAGGAATAGAGACAATGGAAGAATACGAGGATATGCAGGATGAACTTCTTGACCGTTTCGGTGACATACCGAATCAGGTTGAAAACCTTCTCCAGATTGTTTTGCTTAAAAATGCAGCACATCAGGCATATGTTACTGAAATTTCAGGTCATAAAAACAGAATCAAGCTTACAATGTGGAAAGACGCTGAGGTGGATGTGGAAAGAATACCAATTCTTGTACGCGAGTACAAAGGCAGACTTAAGTTTATGCCTAAAGACGAGCCGTATTTTATTTTTGAGCCAAAACCGGGCACAGGCACAGTAATAGAAAATGCAAGAAAACTGGTAGAATCACTGTCTACATTGAAGGATGAAGAATAGAATAAGGTATGTGAGCTACGACTAAAGCAGTTGAAATATATTGTGAAAATATACAACTGTAGAGTCAGTCACATATGCTGTGATTAAAATAGTTGAAAAGATAAGGTAATGGGAATACATTGTATATAGTGGCAAGTCAGGGGAGGTGATTGTCTTTGAGAAAAAAGTTAATATGTATTTTGGCAGGACTTACAGTTGCGGTGGGACTTGTAGGTTGTGGTCAGAAAAAAGCAGTGGAGGAAACCACGGTGGCTACAAGTGAAACAGGTTCCGAGAGTTCAACAGTTTTAAAGGGAACAGCTTCAAAAAACTCAACTAGTTCTGACGGGGCAGACACTACTCTTACCATTACTGCAGGCGGTAGTCAGGTTATGCTTGACGAGGTAAGGTATTATGCGTATACAGCCCAGGCGACTTACGAAACTTATTATCTTACAAAGGGCAAGGAAATAGACTGGGACTCAAAAATGGATGGCAATGTGACTTGGGAACAGGGTGTCAAAAGCCTTGTGCTTGACGATATTTGCAAGAGGGAATGGCTTAATGAAATTTCATCACAATATGATATTAAGCTTACAAAGAAAGAAAAGTCATCTGTTAAAACAAAGGCTTTAGAGTATTTTAAGAACACCAATGTTAAGCTTGCAAAGAAAATAAATATTAGTGAAGGCCGTTTGATTAAGGTTTTTGAAAAGGCAGAAATTGCTAATAAAACTGAGAAAAAGATGGAAAAAGATGGAAGTTCCACGAAGGAAATGTATATAAAATGGAAAAAGGGAAATAATGTTACGGCAGAATCACAATGGAATAACATTAATTTCAAGGAAGCGATATTTACATTGGAGGATGTTAAATGAGAAAGACAGGAAGATGCATATTAAGCGCAGTTATTGCAGTGCTTCTTATGATTGGAGCAATTGATTATGCATTTGTAATAGGAAAGGCGAAGCCGGTAGGCGATTTAAAGACAAGCCAGAGTGAAGTTATTGTTAAAGATTTTATCCACGATAACTATGAGATTAGCGAAAAAAATCCATGGACTGATTATGGACTTCATCCAATCGAATACACGGAATCAGCAGGAAAGAGCGGTTTTGACCAGGCTATAAGTGCCAAGGCAGCTATTCTTGTGAATGTTAATTCAAAAGAGATTTATTATGAAAAAAACAGCGATGCCAAGATGTATCCGGCAAGCACAACTAAGCTTATGACAGCTTTGACTGTTTTGCAGAATATGAAAACTACTGATATAGTAACAATCGGTAGTGAAATTAATATGATTGCAGCAGATTCAAGTAAGGCAGGTTTTAGTCAGGGACAGGTTGTAACAGTTCAGGAGTTGCTTGAAGGCTTGCTTATTTCATCAGGAAATGACGCAGCCTATGTTTTGGCAAAAGCAGCAGGCGAAGCAATTCTTAAAGACAATATTGCTAACGAAGGAAAAACTTTTACAGCAGCACAGTGTGTTGAGCGTTTTGTTTATGAGATGAATAAGAATGTCCGTGACATGGAACTTGAAAATACACATTTTATGTCACCGGATGGCTATGATGCGGCAGACCAGTACACATCAGCTAGCGACTTGTCTAAGATTGCAATTGAAGCATACAACAACGAAACAATTCGTAAGATTTGCGGAACACAGTCTGAAAAGTCCGGCACATTAAACAAGACTTGGGTATCAACAAATGCCCTACTGGACAAGTCAGGACAGTTCTACTACCAGTACTGTGTCGGCATGAAAACAGGAAGTACGGGCCTTGCAGGCAAGTGCCTTGTGTCAGTGGCAAAGAATGGCGACACGGAATGCATAAGCGTAGTCTTAAATGACAGCACAGATGAACAGCGCTGGACAGACGCAAAGAAATTGTTGCAGTTTGGCGTGGAGTAAAGCTTAATATAGAAAAATAGATTGATTCACCCCCGTAGGAAATTG